>ENA-OPZD01000061-OPZD01000061.1-human-gut-metagenome-genome-assembly--contig:-NODE-61-length-47101-cov-5.796164_pt1 | contig 47101 bp, 42 predicted proteins | sample MGYA00242479_ERZ504495 | MGnify/ENA primary metagenome ERZ504495 (study PRJEB26092, sample SAMD00036286) | human gut metagenome | host: Homo sapiens | study: EMG produced TPA metagenomics assembly of... | reverse complement strand
ATCGCCCAAAACGTCAATCCACGCGTTACCAACGCGATCCTGGGTGGCGAAACGCGCATCCTACACGGCGAGCCCCGCATGCGCGACGAGCTGCTCGACTGCACATTCGAGATCTCCCCCGTCTCCTTTTACCAAGTCAATCCGCAGCAGACAGAAGTGCTCTACCTACAGGCAATCGAGGGCATGGACCTGCAAGACGGCACCGTGTCCTCGACGCGTACTGCGGCAGCGGCACCATCGGCATCGCCGCGGCCGCTCACGCCCGCAAACAGGGCGTTCGCATACGCCTCGTGGGCGTGGAGCGCAATGTGGAGGGGGTGCGCGACGCCGTGCGGAACGCACAGATCAACGGCCTGGCGGACACGGCGGAATTCATCGCCCGCGACGCGACCGAGTACATGAGAGAGGCCGCCGACGCGCACATGCACGTGGATGTGGTCGTTATGGATCCTCCGCGGGCGGGTCGACGCCGGAATTCATCGAAGCCGCAGCGGCGCTCGCCCCGCGGCGCATCGTCTACATCAGCTGTAACCCGGTAACGCATGTGCGCGACCTCGCGGTTCTCGGCGAGAACGGTTACCGCGTTGAACGCCTCACGCCCGTGGACCTCTTCCCCCACACAAGCCATACGGAGATGGTTGCGACCCTCACGCGAGCGCACATCTAAACGGCACCGCTCTCCGTCAGGTCATCCTCGTCAATCGCGTTCATCCAAGCGATGTACGTACTCGGATAATGGCTGTAGAGCATGCGGACCGGATCGACGCGCGCGGCGACGGACGCAAAGACCGCACATGCACCGCGTGGGGTCACCAGCTCCTCAACCGACCCGATACCCTGCGCGACGTCGGTCAGCACCGCATCGACCACGTGTTTGTCGGACGGGTCGCGCCGCACGCCACTCCAACCGATTGCTCATACAAGCGCTCCATCGCGGTGCGGAGCTCATCGAATCCCTCTGCATCAACCGCGGGGAGTGCCTTGTCGATGCCGTAGCGCTCGTATCCCCATGTACGCAATGGCAGGTAGGGCATGATGTCGGAAGGATTCGCGATGTTGAAGATATTGGCGTATCGCGCATCGTGCGCCTGGGCGTTGAGCGTGGTGGCGGGAGAAGCGAACGTGTAGGCGTACACCCGGTCAATGCCGGCGAGGGAATCGGCGCCCGCAACAGATGAGGTGACGGTCCCGGCCCGGCAGTCGTCGATTTCCGCGGCGGCGAGGTTCGCGATTGCACCGCCCCTGCTGTGGCCCACCAACAGCACCGAAACCTCCGCGCCATCGCCAGCGGACTCATCCGCCCATGCAGCCACCTCACCGCAGATCTCCCGCGCGGCACGGCAATATCCGCCGTGGTCGCTCGTCTCGTCCGTTGCGAGATCGAGGTTGCTCAGCCATTCGGACCCGTAGCTTCCCCGTATGCTCACCAGGATCACATCGCGGGGCGAGCCCTCTTGGCCGTCACCGCCCGATAATGCCAGACGTTTGCGGGCGATCGTGTACGCCACGCCGTCGGCATCGTCCGTCACCAGATTGAGGACCTCGTCCAGCACCTCGCTGCGAAACCGATACGAATCGGTGCACACCTCGTCAAAGCCGAGTTGCGCCAGAGCCTCTTCCATATACGCGGGCTGGTTGCTCCCCGACTGGTAATAACCAGACTCGGAATACGCCAGGGCCGCCAAAACGGAACTCGCCCGCGCGAGCTCATGGTTGTACACATGTTCGTCTCCGGTGAACCACGAATCATCCCACGTCACGCTTGTGGACGCCTCCCCGCTGCCGGGAGCATCGAGGCTCGTGTAGGTGAGCTCGGCGCTAAAACGCGCGGGCAGCGGAGCCTCTTCGCCATACGCCGCGGGCAGAGCGGAAGAAGCCGTCACGTTCGCACGCGTAGACTCCTGGACGCGGCGCGTATACAGACGAGCGGAAGCGGTGAGCGTCCCTGCGATCAGCAGCAAGAGGCACGCCAGCGGAACGCGGCGCAGCACCGCGCGCACTCTGCCCGATCGTCTTGCCATGAGCCGCCTCCCTCGCATCGGGCTTCAGAATATCAGGCGCGCTCGCTCGGCGTGTGACGAAAACCTTACATTTTGGTGGGGGTTTCTTAAGAAGCTATGATTGCTCTCCCAGCACCTGAGACAGATCGCATACACCCGAGGCGGCAAGTTCGCGCAGGAACGGCTCGCGACCGCGGTTCATGATGAGCTCCTCGGGGAAATGGATCTCCTCGAGCATGCGCTCGACCGCGGAGAACCGCCCAATCTGCGGGGCGATGTGCGCGTCGCTCGACACGGCGATACCCACGCCCATCTCGGCGCAACGCTCGGCGATCTTGCGGCACACGCCCTCGTGCTTGCTACCGCCCTCCAGCGAGTGCTCGTTGACCTCGATGAGCTTATGGTGCTCCTTGGCGCAGGCGAGCACCGTGTCGAGGTCGTACGGCAGGCCCGAACGGCCCGTGTGGCCGAGGATGAAGACACGCGGTTGTTCAAGCACGGCGACGTACATGTCGGTGATGTCGGAGATCGAGCAGCCCTTGGCAAAATCCGTGTTGTGGACGCTCGCGATGACGTAATCCGCCGATTCGGTCACGCGCTCGAACAGCGAGCGCTCGCTTGCATACGTGCCGCCGGTGATGCTCTCGCGGCAGGGGATATCCTGGCCGAACAGCGACCCGTCGAGCCCTTCGATGTCCGCTCGCAGCCGTGCAAGACGGTGACGCCCTCCCAGGTTCGCGGCCAAATCACCGTGTTGAGGAAGAACTGGAAGTTGCGAATATGCTGCTCGGGGTAGAGCATGCTGCTCAAGTGGTCGGTCGATCCCAAGATCTCGAGGCCGGCGGCAGAGGCCGCCCGCACGTTCTCCTGGATGGTCGAATACGCGTGGCGCGAGTAGAGCGTGTGCGTGTGGACGTCTCCCAAGATACGGTATGCCATGGTGCCTGCCTTCCTCGATTGCGGACTCCGTACATGATACCCGCACGGAAAGCGCCCGTGCATCTGGGGCACGGACGCATGGCAGATGGCGACGAACGAGCAGCGCGACGCAATGCCCGGAGGAGCCCGGTTCTAGCGATACGAATCCATGAGCGCTTGCCAAGCGGGCAGCGAGCGCTCGATGGTCTCGTAGCTCACGCAGTAGCCCACGCGCACCCAACCCGGGGTGCCAAAGCTATCGGACGGCACGGGCAGCAGCTCGAACTGGCGGGCGCGCTCGCAAAACGCCTCGGCATCCGGCTCAAGCGCACGAACCCACAGGTAGAAGGCACCCTGCGGCTCGACCATTGAGTACCCCATCTCCCCCAGGGAATGCATGAGCGCGCGGCGGTTACGGTCGTAGGCCTCGACATCACAGGGCTCGTCAACGCAGTCGATCACCACGCGCTGGAACAGCGACGGCGCACACACGAACCCCAGAGCGCGAGCGGAGCCCGCCACCGCCGCCATGACGCGGGCGCTCTCATGACAGCTGGGGGGCACGAGCACCCAGCCCACGCGCTCGCCCGGCAGCGACAGCGACTTGGAGTAGGAATAGCACACCACCGTATGCTCGTAGATGGACGGAACCCACGGGACCTCCGCACCGTACGTGATCTCGCGATAGGCTCATCCGAGATGATGAAGATGGGGGCCTCTCGGTCGCGATTCACCTCGAGCAGGCAGTTTGCAAGGCGCTCCAGCACATCGCGGGAGTAGACCGCGCCCGTGGGATTGTTGGGCGAGTTCACGATGATGGCCGCCGTGCGCGGGTGATGGCACGCATGATGCTACCCACCGAGAGCTGGAACGTGTAGGGCTTCGCCGGTGCCTCCACACACGTGCAACCGCACGACTCGATCCACACCTTGTACTCGGGGAAATACGGGGACACCACGACGACCTCGTCACCGGGGTTGGTGAGGGCATGCAGCGTGCAGGAGATGGAGGCGGCGGCGCCCACGGTCATGAACACATCGGAGGCCTCATACGCCGTATCGAACCGACGATTGAGCGACGCCGCCACCGCGGCACGCGCAGCGGGCAGGCCGGGCGCGGGCGTGTAGCCGTGCAGCTCCTCGGGGCTCAGCTCGGCAAGCGAGCGTTCAATGGAAGCGCGCACGGCATCGGGCGCGGGGATGCTCGGGTTGCCAAGGCTGAAGTCGAACACGTTCTCTGGACCAATCTGGGCCTTGCGCTCGCATCCGTACGCGAAGATCTCGCGAATCTTCGAACTTGCCGCGCCGTATGCGTACATGGTCTCGTTCAACATAGCAGTCCCGTTTCCGTGCGGTTGGTTTTGCCCCATGATACCCACGACGGCGAAGCAATCTGACACGTTGCTTCGAATTAACTGAAATTTGCGAGAGAGATGCACAGCATGGCGGCCTAGGTGTTAAGTGCCAAGACGTTGCTTACACCAAGGTGGTAACAATTGGACGCATTTTACGCATTCTCGTTCGCAATCAAGCAGACGAATATCGAAATAGCAACCGAATTGAAAAAGCGGGCCTTCGCCAAGGAAGACCCGCTCTGGGATGGGCAGCGCATTATGGAAAACTACCCAGATATGCGATGGTTCGAATCCGCCTTACTTCAGCTCGGGCCAAAACTCCTTGTTGGCCTCGATCATGTCGTCGAGGACCTCCTTGGCCACCGTCATGGACGGCACCGTCTTGTTGAGCGTGAAGGCCTGGAGCGCCTTCTCGTAGGAACCCTCGATGCAGGCCTCGACCACGAGCTTCTCGGAGTTGAGCTGCTGCATCATGAGACCCTGCTGGAACAGCGGAATGTTGTCGCGGGAAATGACCTCGGGGCCGTTCTTGCCGATATAGGCGGGCAGCTCGACCATAGCGTCATAGGGCATGTTGGGAATGGCGCCCTTGTTCTGGCAGATCACCAAGAAGCGGGCCTTGGTGTCGTTCTTCAACGCGACGGCCAGATCGGCAATCCAGTCACCGTGGCTGCCGGCGTAGAAGGTGCTCTCGTCGATCTCACCCGTCTTCTCGTACCGGTCGATACCGGCGAACAGATTGGCCTCGCGGGTCTCCTCCACCTCGTTGGCGCGGGTGCGCTCGGGGTTGGAGTGCTCCACAAACTCCTTCTGCTGCAGGTAGTAGTTGAGATAGGTGTTGGGCAGGTACTCCGGGAAGAGCTCCATGATCTCGTAGACGCCCTTCCACACGTAGTACCAGGAACCCTTCGTATGACGATTCTGCTTACTCTCGTCCTCGTTGTCGGTGTTGGACTTCATAAGCGAGCTCATGCCCTTGAGGTAGCTGCTCGGCAGCAGGATCTCATGCTCCTTGATGTAGGCGCGCAGCTGCGGGAGCACCTCCTCGCCCTTGTGGCGGATGCTGGTGAACCAGCCGAAGTGGTTGAGGCCGAAGTAGTCGTACTCAACGTCCTTCTTGTTGATTTCGAGCGCGGCGCACACGAGGTCGATGATGGCGATGGGCATGTCGCAGATGTTGATGATGCGGGCATTGGGGCGCATCTTGCGGCAGGCTTCGGACACGATTGCCGCCGGATTGGAGTAGTTCAAGATCCAGCAGCTGGACTTTGCGTACTTCTCCACATCGTCGATAAGCTCGATCATGGGGAAGATGGTGCGCATTCCGTAGGCGAGGCCGCCGCAGCCGCAGGTCTCCTGACCCACGCAGCCGTGACGCAGCGGGATCTTCTCGTCCTGCTCGCGCATGGCGTAACCGCCCACGCGCATCTGAGCGAACACGAAATCGGCGTCGGTGAAGGCCTCGGCCTTGTCGGTGGTCACCGTGAGCTTGATGTCGAGTTTGAGGTCCTCATGCAAAATCCAGTCGACGAGCACGCCCACTTTGCGCTGGCGTTCCTCGTTGATGTCGTACAGACGGATCTCGTCGACCTCGAGCTCGTCCTTGCGCAGGGCGATAGACTTGACGATGCCGGGAGTGAAGGTGGAGCCGCCACCAGCCAGAGTAATGATCATTGAAGTAACGCTTCCTTTCGTGACACGAATTACGAGTGCGAACTTCGCTTGCCTAAATGGGTGCCCGGATGGCACCCCCATGCGGGGCCGAGCGGGCTTGCGCGCCCGGCCCCGGTTTCCCACCGCCGTTAGGGAAACATGACGGTATGGGAGCCGATTACATCTTCTCGAGCGCGTCCTCGACGGCGCCGCGCACGCTGGCGACCTTCATACCGAAGATAATCTGAACGTCGTTGCCCTTGCGCACGATGCCGCTGTTCTCCATGCGGTTGACGAAGTCCTCGTTCACGAGGCTCTCGTCGGCGACGCTCACGCGCAGACGGGTGAAACAGTTCTCGACGGACTGGATGTTTTCCTTGCCGCCCAGACCCTTGATGAGGTCGAGGATGGCATCGTCGCCGGCGGTGTCGACAGCGGCTGCCGGAGCTGCGGCGTCGGGGGCGGACACGGCGGAGGCGTTGTCCTCATTGCCCTCGCGGCCCGGGGTGTGCAGCTTGAGCTTCTTGATGAGAACGGTGAAGATGACGAAGTACAGGGCGGCATTGACCACGCCGAGCACAAGCATCATGGGCCAGTTGGTCTTCTCGACACCCAGCACCAGGTTGGATACCACGATGTTGATGATGCCACCCGCGGTGGAAGCCGGGATGTTGAGGACCTGCAGAAGCACGAGGCTGATGCCGGACAGGATGGAGTGGACCACGAACAGGACGGGAGCCGAGAACACGAACAGGAAGTCGATGGGCTCGGTGATGCAGGTGAGGACCGCGGTGATCATGAGCGGGATGATGACGGCGCGGGTCTTGTCCTTGTTCTGCTTATAGGCGGTCACGATGAACGCGGCGCCGATGCCCAGGTACGGCCACAGGTTGTTGAAGGTGTAGCTGTTGAAGTAGGTGCTGGGAGAGAAGGGCACGCCCTCCATGGCCATCTCGGCAACGCGTATGGGGTAGGCACCGGCGATGACGGTCTCACCCAAGGCGAGGGTGCCGCCCACATCGGAGAACTGGAACGGGGTGTAGATGAGGTGATGCAGGCCGAGAGGAACAAGCAGCTTGTTGAGCATGCCGTACACGAACAGGCCGATGCTGCCGCTCTCCTGGATCATGCCAGCGAGCGACGCGATGGCGCCCTGAACGGGCGGCCACACCACGCAAGCACCGGCACCCAGAACAAGGGAGATCACGATCATGATGAGGAAGGGGAAACGCACGCCCGAGAACATGGACAGGGCCACGGGGAACTGCTTGCCACCGAACTTGTTGAACACCCAGCCGGCAAGGCAACCGAGCACGATGCCGCCGAACACGCCCATGTCGAGGACCTGGATGCCGAGGACGGAGGACTGGCCGGTGCCCACGAGACCGAGTTGCGTGGGCTCGGCGAGCATGCCCATCGCCTCGAGCACGATGTTGTTGGCGTTCAGGAACAGGAAGAACGACATGAGGCCGATGAGAGTGGCATGGCCCTTGTCCTTCTTGGCCATGGCGCCCGCAATGCCCGCGCAGAACAGCACGGCCAGATTGTTCACGATGAACATAAGGCTGTTGTAGATCACCTTGCCGCTGACGGCGAACACGGGAAGCTGCAGGAACGGAACGGCCGCCACGATGGTCTGGTTGGTGAGGAGGATGCCCAAGATCAGCACGGTACCCGCCACGGAAAGATACATCAACGGCTGCACGATGGACTTGGAAAACACCTCCAACGCGCTCTTCAGATTTGCCATTACCCAAAACTCCTTTCTTCTTGCCCGCGCTCTACTCGGCGGCGGATGGGGCCGCTGGCGCTTCGGCGCGTGCGGCATTGACGAGATTCATGATGTGGTACACCAGGTAACCCTTCTCGGCGTCCGCGACCGCGCACCCGTAGGTGCTCGCCACGTGCCCGCCAATGCGCTCGGTGCACTCGAACGCGGCGGGATACTGGTCTTTACCCAAATGGAACAGGAAGGTGTCCTCCGACTGCACGACGCTCTTGTCGAGCACGCGCTGGGCGAAGAACTGCAAGTGGCGCAGGAAGCGCTCGTATTGGATGGACTCCTCGTCGTACACGAGGTCGAATGCCTCGGCCACGATACCCAAAATCTCATTGATCATGCTGATGGACAGCATGAGGTGGTCGGCGCGCTGCCGCATGGTGGCGTTCACGATGTGAAGCGTTATGAAGCCCACCTCGCCCTCGGATACGCGAATGCCCAGGCGGTCCTCGATGATGTCCTGCGCGCGGAGGGCCAGGGCGAACTCCTTCTTATAGAACCGGCGAGTCTCCATAAGAAGGGGATTGTCGCAGGGAACCTCAGCGCGCTCACGCTCGATGGCCATGGAGATATGGTCGGTCAGCGCGATGAGGACGTTGTCGTCGACATCGCTTCCCAGCTCCGCGCGGAGCATGGCGACAATATCCTCGGCAACGGAGAGATACTCGCTGGGAATGCCCTTGATGAGACGCTCGAGGCGGTTGAGCGAATCGGGATCGTCGAGGGTGAATACCTTCTCAACGGCGGATGTGTCAAGCTCGTCGCCGCGCGAGCGGCCGAACGTGATGCCGCGGCCGATGGCGATGCGCTCGACGCCCTCGTCCTCGACCATGGCTACATTGTTGTTGTAAATGCGCTTGATGACCATAACCGCTCCCGCGTGTATCCCGTGCCCGTCTTGGCGATACGCCTAGGCGAAGCTCAGCACGCGCTCACCGAAGGCGACGGAGCCCGGCTCGCACGTAGCAACGGTAAGCCCGGCGGGAACCTCGGCGGCGATCACCATCGTGGTGTCATCGTAACCCGCGGCGGCAATCTTGTCGCGGTCGAACGTCACGAGCAGCTGGCCCTGCTCGACGTAGTCGCCCTGGGCGACGTGGGCGGTGAAGCCCTCGCCCTTCATGTCGACCGTGTCGATACCGATATGCAGCATAACAGCCACGCCGCTCTCGTTCTTGATGGCGAGCGCATGGCACGTGGGGAACAGCGCCTCGACCGTGCCCGAGAAGGGCGCGACGAGCTCACCGGAGACGGGCTTGATGCCAATACCGTCGCCCATGGCCTTGCTGGAGAATACCGGGTCGGCGACCTCGGCGATATCCATGGCGGTGCCGGGAACCGGGCACAGCGCCGAGATGCCAGTTGCAGCTGCCGGCGCGTCCTCGGTGGAGGGTTGCTCCGCGACAGCGTTCTCGTTATGGGAAGCGGTTTTTTCCGCGGCCTGCTTGCCGCCAAAGAGATTGGAAAGGAAACCCATGGTTCTCACTCCTTCGCCGCGTCGCGGCATAAAAATAACCCCACCAAACAGACTGCCGGCATGGCCGCGAGCAGTCCAAGAGTTTGGTGAGGCCCAAGAGTGGTTCGAGGTAACCTTCCGCATTTCTTGTTTGCAGGCGAGAGTATAAAAACCAGAAGGCCCCATCGTCAAGTTGATGGAGCCTTCTTTTTCTTGTGAACGGTCTGATTTTCCCGGCGAGCGGCATGGGCTACTTGGCTGAAGGGTCGGCCCCAACGGAAGCATCCCCGTCGGGGGCACACGGCTTGCTGACGCCCTCGTCTGCAACGGCTGCCTGCGCGAACGCAGCCGCCTCGGCGGCGATCTCCTCGTCGCTCTGGCGCGGCCTGGCGCGACGGGCGCGCTCGGCCTCGACAACAGCGGGGTCGGCACCGTTGGCGGCTGCCTCGTTGCGCGCCTCCTTGGCGGCAGCGATATCGCCCTCGCGCTCCAGATACGCATCCCACTCGTTGTTGAGCAGGGCATCGACGGCCTCGCCCTCAACGGTCTCGCGCTCAAGCAGAACCTTGGCCATAAGGTCAAGTTGATCGCGGCGGGCAGAGAGGATCTCGGCTGCGCGTTCATGCGCCTCACGCATGATGCGCTGGACCTCGGTATCGATGCGACGAGCCGTCTCCTCGGAGTAATCCTGATGGTCGGCGTAGTCGCGGCCGAGGAACACCTGATGCTGGGCCTCGCCGAACACCTGCGTGCCCAGCTCCTCGCTCATGCCCAAGCGCGTGACCATCTCGCGAGCCAGCTTGGTGGCGCGCTCAAGGTCGTTGCTCGCGCCAGACGTGATGTCCGTGCACATGAGCTCCTCTGCCACGCGACCGCCCAGGAACACGGCGAGCTCGTCGAGCATCTCGCGACGCGTCTTAAGGAAATGGTCCTCGGCCGGCAGCTGCATGGTGTAGCCGAGCGCTTGGCCGCGGCTGATGATCGAGATCTTGTGCACCGGGTCGGCGTTGTCCAAAACGTGGCCCACCAGTGCGTGACCGCTCTCGTGGTAGGCGATGGTCGTACGTTCGGCCTCGCTCATCACGCGGCTCTTACGCTGCGGACCCGCCATGACGCGTTCCATGGACTCCTCGATCTCGTCCATCGAGATGAGCGAGCGGTTGCGGCGGGCGGTGAGCAGAGCCGCCTCGTTGAGCAGGTTCGCCAAGTCGGCACCGGCAAATCCAACCGTGAGCTGCGCGAGCTTCTCAAAACTCACGTCCGTGTCGAGCGGCTTGTTCGCCGCGTGCACGCGCAGGATCTGCTCGCGGCCGCGTACGTCGGGGCGGTCGACCGTGATCTGGCGGTCAAAGCGGCCCGGACGCAGCAGCGCCGGATCGAGCACATCGGGGCGGTTGGTAGCGGCGATGAGGATCACGCTCTCGCTCTCCTCGAAACCGTCCATCTCGACGAGCAACTGGTTGAGCGTCTGTTCGCGCTCGTCGTGACCTCCGCCCAGGCCCGCGCCGCGCTGACGACCCACGGCGTCGATCTCATCGATGAAGATGATCGCCGGAGCCTGCTCTTTGGCGTTCTTAAAGAGGTCGCGCACGCGCGAGGCACCCACACCCACGAACATCTCGACGAACTCGGAGCCGGAGATGGTGAAGAACGGCACGCCCGCCTCGCCTGCGACTGCCTTGGCAAGCAGGGTCTTACCCGTGCCGGGAGGACCAACCAATAGCACGCCGCGCGGAATCTTGGCGCCCAATTTACGGAAGCGCTCGGGGTCGGCGAGGAAGTCACGGACCTCCTCGAGCTCCTCTACTGCCTCATCGATGCCCGCAACGTCCTTGAACTTGACCTTGGGACGCGTTGCCGGAGTCGTCTTGGCGTTCGTCTTGCCAAACTGCATGGCCTTGTTGTTGGCGCCCATCATCTGGCGCATGAAGTACATCATCGCGATGATGATTACGGCGGTGGGCAGAATTGCCAGCAGCAGGTTCATCAATGCATCGGGATCCTCGGTATCCACCTTGTACGTGGTCTTGGGATGCTCGGCCATGAGCTCGGCCAGCGAATCGGAGCCCACATAGGTGGAGGTGAACGTTTCCAAGTTCTTCTTGGACCGGCTCTCGCCCTCGGGCCAATACGTGCCGCTCACCGTACCGTCGATCACCGTATAAGTTGCCTCGTCAACGCGACCTGCCTCCACGGCGGCAACAAAATCACTGGTAGCGAGCTCCGTGGGCTTATCACCCTGACGAAGACCGCCACCGAGATTCCAAAACGTGTAACCAAGCAGAATGCAGGCGAAGGCAAAGTAGATCCATCCCGTGCGCGAGGGACCTCCCGCCCCTTCGGGTCCACCAAAGGGCCCGAAGCCATTGCCGCCCCGGTTACCACCATCGTCCGTAGGACCCACTCCCTGCGGGGGCGTTGGCCCGCCATTTCCATTGCCGGACCCGCCTCCCTCAGCAAGGAGGGCGACGGGTCCCCGTGCGTAATCGTCTGTGCGATCGGTCATGCTATGCGTAAACCTCCGGTTTGAGAACGCCCACATAAGGCAGATTGCGGTAATGCTCGGCATAATCCAAGCCATAGCCCACCACAAAGGCATCGGGGCAGTGCGTGCCCACGTACTTGGGATCGATGGCCGCCTGCTTGCCCTCGACGTCCTTCCACAGGAAGGTGCAGACCTCGAGCGAAGCGGGACCACGGCTGGCGAGGTTCGCCATGAGATACTTGAGCGTTAGGCCGGAATCGAGAATGTCCTCGACGATGAGAACGTCGCGACCCTTGATGTCGATGTCGAGGTCCTTGATGATGCGCACGATGCCCGAGGACTTGGCGCCGTCGCCGTAGCTCGACACGGCCATGAAGTCGATGGAGAGCGGAGCGTCGATGGCGCGCATGAGGTCGCCCATGAAGACGACCGCGCCGCGCAGGACGGCGATCAGCACAAGGTCCTTGCCCTGGTAATCCTCGGAGATCTGCGCACCCAGGCGCTTGACCATGGCGGCGATGTCCTCCTCCGAGAACAGGACCTTCTCAACATCGGGATGAATCGTTTCCATGGATACCCTTTCATGGCGCGTATGCAGATAATTGCAGCATACCCGTTTGGGAGTTACTGCACGTCCGCAACGGGACGAAATGTCAATTTTACCAAGACTTTGCTGGTGGCGGTGCATTTAAAGCGATCGTCCAAACGAACTGGTGCCACCCACACGATCGCACCGCCGGGGGAAGTCCGCACCACGGGCGTGTACGCGCGCTCGGAACGTGGAATTTGCGCCTCATTAAGGAGATCCGAAAGCTTCTTGCTGCGCCCGCACATGCCAAAGGGGCAGAGCATGTCGCCCGGCGCCGGGACATCCACCCACAGGCGCAGCCCGTCTCGACTCGGCACGGACGAGCCCGCAACGCCCCAACGCTGGTCCTCCGCCAAGCGCGGGAGATCGTGCGCCGCATAGCCGAGCGCCGCCGCGTCGATCAGCACCGATGCGGGCGCGTCGCTTGTCGCCGAGAGCGCGTCCCCACGTGCGGACGACACCTCCCGCGCCAAGGCGACGCCGTCGGTGCCGGCGGGAAGCTCCACCAACTCCGCCTCGACCACGCCACCTGCCGCCGTGCGCAACTGCCCGGGAATCGCAAGCCAGCCTGCAGTGGCGCGTTCGCGCTCCTCGGGCGTTCGCAGGGCGAGCGTGCCGAACTCGATGCGCGCATCGATTCCCGCCGGAAGGGTCACGGAGCCCTCCGCGCGAGCCACGCAGGCAAGGACCGCCTCCACATGGCGCATCTCCAAACGCGCCTCGGTATCGAGCTCGCGTACGGCCAGGCGCACGATGCGTCGCGCGATGGCAACCTCCGCCGCCGCGAGACGCGCGGCGTCGAGCACGATGAGCCCCGCAGCCCGACGGCGCTCGCAACCGCGCAGGGCAGTCGCGGCGAGCTGAGACATGAACGCGTCCTCGTCGCCCAAGATGTCGCACGCCGCGCTCACGCTGCGCTCCACGTTCGGATTGCGTTCCTGCGCAACGGGCATGAGGCGGTGACGCACGTAGTTGCGTAGATACCTCGTGTCTTGGTTGCTCGCGTCCTCGCGCCACGGCTGGCCGGCGACCTCCAAATAGCGCACCAGCTCCTCATGCGTTCGGTCGAGCAGGGGGCGCACGATGATGTTTCGCCGGCGCGGGATGCTCGAGAGCCCAGCCGCGCCGGAGCCTTTGATGGCATTCATGAAAAAACGTCTCGGCTCGATCGCTCGAGGTGTGAGCCGTGAGAATCCGCGCGGCGGAGCGAGGGGTTCCCGCTTTTCGCGAGAGCTCCCCTACATACCGGCGCGCTGCGGCATAGCGAACCTCGCGTGCGGCACCCTCGAGGTTTTGCCCGCCCAGATCGGCAAAGCTCGCGTGCTCGACGCAAAGCGGCACCCCCAGCTGTTCGCAGAGGGCGCGCACGAACTGCTCGTCGCCATCGGACGCCTCTCCCCGCAGATGATGATTCACGTGAAGCACATGGAGGCGCTCGCGAGCGATGCGCGTGCGGCCCCTACCGTCGTCCATATCGAGCGTTCCCGTGCACGCCAGGAGCAACAGCGCCGTTGAGTCCGCACCGCCTGATACCATGAGGACAACGGGGGCGCGCCGCTCGAGCGCCCGAGCGGCGGGCGCCGTGGCGCGTCGCGTGCCATACCGTTGGGAAACTGTGGGCATGTCCCACCCCTTCTGCCATATCCACCTGTACGCATTGTATCTGCGAGGAGCCTGTAACGCCATGAAGCAACCAGTCGCAACGCCGTTCCCGCGTCCCCTTCACCTTCACATCCTCGGAAGCGGGTCGCAGGGCAACTGCGCCCTCATCGAAGGGCCTCAAGGGCTCATCATGATCGATGACGGCTTTTCCCGCCGGGAGGTGCTCACCCGCATGCACGACCTCGACCTGAACGAGGACGACGTGCGTGCGCTTATCCTCACGCACGAGCACAGCGACCATGTGAGCGGCGTGTCCGTGTGGGTCAAACGCTTCGACGGGCCTCTGTTCGCGAGCTCGGGCACGGCGGAAGCGCGCAAATACCTCGCCTGCCTGCCTTTTGAGACGTTCATGCCGGGCGAGGTCCTCGAAGTCGCCGGAGTGCGCGTTGAGACCTTCCCCACCTCGCACGACGTCGTCAATCCGGTGGGTTTTAGATTCTCCTGCAATGGAGACTCGATCGGCTATGCCACCGATACCGGCACCCTGCCGCCTGGCGCCATGCGTCTGCTTGCCGATGTGCGCATTCTCGCGCTTGAGAGCAACCACGACGTGCCGATGCTCCGCACCGGCTCCTATCCTCGCTACCTGCAGGACCGCATCATCTCCGAACGCGGGCACCTCTCCAACGCGCAAGCCGCCGAGGCGCTACCGCAGCTGATCACCAGCCGAACCGAGCACGTGGTCGCCATGCACATCTCGCAGGAGAATAACCGCCCGAGCCTCGCCGTGCGCGCACTGGCCGAAGCCGTAGGGGCACAGCTGGACGACGAGCTGGGCTCGAGCGCCACACTCGACCGAGGCAGCGAAAAGCCGGCGCTCCGCATCCGAAGCGCCGGCCAAAACCGTCCGATATCAATCTTCTAACGCGCTGCCACGTTAGTCGATGGAGATCTTCGTGACGTTCTTCTTCTCGACGAACTTGGGCACGTTAACCGTGAGGACGCCGTCGGCAAACGTGGCGGACAGGCCCTCGCTCGCCGCGTCCTTGAGATAAACGCCGCGCGTGGCGCTATAGGAAGTGAACTCGCGCTGGAGGTAGTTCTTGCCCTTGTCCTCCTCCTTCTCCTCAACGTTGACGGAGATGGACAGACGGCCCTCGTTGAGCTCAACGTCCAGATCGTCCTTGGTGACACCGGTGAGATACGCCTTGACCTCGTAGGCGTCGCCCTTGTCCTCAACGTCGATGGGGAACGCTTTCGCGGCAAGCGCCGTGCGCGGGATGTCCATCATGTCGTCGAAGATGTCGAACAGCGAGTTGGTGGAAACGGGGAGGACGCCATAACCCTGACGATACGGAACCATTGCCATAATCGATCACTCCTTCGTGATGCGCGCGGGGCGGGGTGTCTCGCGCCTTTGCGCGTGCCCTTTGGGGCGCGCGTCTTTGTTTGACAATCCGGTTATGCCCGCATCGCCGCCTATTATTCACAGACGCACAAGTTTTTTAAGCGTCATATTGTCATCATATCTAAGTGTACTTGACTTAGATATCTTTTCTCGATGCTTCGGTGGGGTTCGCGGGCGCTCCGTCCGCTGCCCCCTCTCAATTCAATGCCGCAAATCGGTAGACGTGCTCGCCTGTTCGGCCTCGCGTAGCTTGGAGCGGTACGCAGCCGCGATCACGTCCACGCATCCCTGGCGCCCAAGCTTGGCGCGGTTAACCACGATATCCTTGCCATCGGTCATCTTCCATTTGCCCGCAGAGTAGCGCTTGTAGAACGCCTCGCGCGCATGCTGGCGCTCGCGCACGAGCTTGGCGCCGGCGCGCTTGTCCAGCCCGCGCTTGCCGCGCACGATCTCAACGCGTGCATCGAACGGCGCCGTCACCAGCACCGCGATGTGGTTGGGGTTGTTGCGCAGCAGGTAATCGGATAGGCGGCCCTCGATGATGCAGCTACGCGTAGCCGCCAAGTCCACGATCACCTGGCTCATCGACTTGAAGAGCTTGTCCGAGAGCGTGCGCGACTCTGCGCGGTCGGGCAGAAACGCCATGAACTCCGCGGCCATGCGCTCGTCGTACTCGGCAACCTTGTCGAGCGCCTCACCCGCGCGCGTGGCGGAGCGCACGAGCAGCTCGTTGTCATAGAGCGGGATGCCCAACTCGACGGAAAGCATCTTGCCGATCTCGTGGCCCTCCGCGCCGTAGTCGCGCGCAATGGTGATGACCACGGGCTGATCGGCGCGCGCCTCCTGCTCGGCAGCGAGCCTACGCTCGAAACGATTCTTTAGGTAACCCATTCCTTCTCCTTACGAGAGAACCGATTAAAGCTCAAGGCGCATCCGGGCGCCCCAGATTGGCGTGCAGGGAAAGACGCTCGCCCGCTGCGAGGCGCCAGGCCCGTGCGAAAACGGCCAACTGAGCACCAAGGCGGGGTGTCCGGGCGCGCCGACTATGCCGCGATGGCCTTACGCTGGTACCGGCGGACCAGCAGCGAGATGCCAAAGTTCAGCGCAAAATACAGCGCGAACACGAAACCGTATAGCATGAGCACCTGATCGAGTGCGATCGCGTGCGCCATGACCACATTGGTGGTGTACATGAACTCCGCCACGTTGATGCCCGAGAGGTACGAGCTGTCCTTGATCACCGTGGTGCACTGGCCGAACAGCGCCGGCGTGATGGTGCGGAACGTCTGCGGCAGGATGATGTAGCGCATGGTGGCAAAGAAGCCAAAGCCCTGGCTGCGCGCCGCCTCGAACTGTCCGGCGGGGATGGCGTTCAGGCCCGCGCGCACGATCTCGGCCATGACGGCGCTCGTAAACAGGGTGAACGCGAGCGCGAGATGAAGATGTCAATGCCCTGCACCGTGAAGTAGATGAACAGGATCCACAGCAGGTTGGGCGTACAGCGGAACAGCTCGATGTAGGCGCCCACCAGCCAACGGAACGGACGGGGCGCGTAGCTCTTGATGAGCGCGAGCACCGTGCCCAGGATGACCGAGCAAATGATGGACAGCACCGAGATCTCGACGGTCTTGACGAAGCCACCCAAGATGTAGATGAGATTGGTCGCGTTGAAGATCTCCATCGCCTACGCCTCCTTTCCGGTAGCCGGGGCGGGCACGGCAGCGGCATCCTTAGCGCCGGCGACGTCCGTCACGCCGGGGATGACCTTGGCGCGCGGGCGCTGCTTGCTGCGGCGCTCGAGCCACTGACCGAGCATGGCCAAAGGAAAGCAGATGATGAAGTACATAAAGCAGCAGACGATGTATCCCTGCAGGTACCCGTAGAGACTCACGAAGTTGTCAGAGCGGTACATGAGGTCGCCGCCAGCGACCAGCGCAAGCACCGAGGTGTTCTTGACCAGGTTGAGTGCTTGGTTGCACAGGGGCGGCAGGATGATCTTGAACGTCTGCGGCAACACGATGTACGCGTATGTCTGGACGCGGGAGAAGCCCTGACTCTGCGCCGCCTCCATCTGGCCGCGCGGGACGGCCTCTATGCCGGTGCGGATGACCTCAGCCACGTAGGCAGCGTGGTACAGGCCCACACCGAGGGCACCGAGCGCGAACGGGGCGATGCGCACGGGCTGCGCCGCGCCGGTGATGGCCTGCAGGAACTGCGGGCCGGCCATGTACATGAACAGCACCTGCACGGGCAGGGGCGTGTTCTGGTAGAACTCAACGTATACGCGGGAGATGCCGCGCAGGATGCGCGAGCGCGTGGTGGACAGGACGCCGAGCAGTGTGCCCAGCAGCAGGGCGAGGGCGAGGCCCGCGGCGACGACGCGCAAGGTCACGCCAAAGCCCTCCCAAAACGGTCCCATGTTGGCGAACGTCAGCGTCCAGCGCTGGGGATCAAGTAGTCCTTCGAGCATTTACACCAACCCCCACTTTTCGATCTCCTCGTCGAGCCAGCCGCTCGCCGCGCAGTCCTGCACGCACTGGTCGACCACGGCGGACAGGTCGCTGCCCTTCTTCGTGGCAATGCCGTACTGCTGCTCGCCAAACTTCACCTCGGGCTCGAGCAGCTCGACCGTCTCGTTCATGTAGCCGGCAAGCGTGGAGCGGTCCATGGCGAAGCAGTCGATGTTGCCCGCGTCGAGCGAGCTCTTGATGATGGGGTAACCGGAAAACGCCAGGAACTCCGGAGTCGCGTCGATATCCTCGTCCACGAGCATCTGCTCGATGAGGCTCTGCGTGGTGGCGCCCTGCTCACGCCGATAATCTTTCCATCGAGGTCGGCGATGCGGGCGAAGCCGCTGCGCTTCTTGACCATAAGGCCCACGTAGTCGGTGCGGTACGCGGTGGAGAAGTCCCAGCTCTCGCGACGCTCGGGCGTGATGGTGTAGGTGGCGCACACCACGTCGAGCTGGTCGTTGTCGATGAGCGGACCACGGGTCTTGGGCGTGACGTCGGTGAACGCCACGAGCTCGCGCTCGCGCGCCTCCTCGTAGCTCACGCCAAAGATGGCGGCGGCGACCTGGTAGCACAGGTCGATCTCCATGCCCTCGTAGGCGCGAGCGGCGGGGTCGTAGTAACCGTAGCCTGGCACGTCCTTCTTAACGCCGGCGTTCAGCTGCCCGCGCGCTTAATGGCGGAGAGCTTGGAGCCGGGCGTGGCGACGGACGAGGAGCCGGCGCTGGCTCCGTCCGCACCGCAGCCCGTCAGCGCGCGGCTCCGGCGAGCATTGCCGCGGCAGCGACGCCGCGCAGAAGCGAACGACGGCTCAAGCTGGGCTCGATTCCGCATCGAGTACCCGTGCAGGAGACGCCGCGGCCATTGGCGACGAGCCCATCGCCGGCGCCGGGGCGAATGGCAGGCGGTCGCGCCACCCGTACGTCATCATGTCCTTCATACACATCCCCTCGCCTTTAGTGCAGGATCTTCGCGAGGAAGTCGCGGCAACGCGGGTTCGTCGGATTGTCGAAGAAGTGCTCGGGCGTGCCCTCCTCGAGGATGCGGCCGTCGTCCATGAAGATGACGCGATCGGCGACCTGGCGGGCGAAGCCCATCTCGTGCGTCACGCAGATCATGGTGATGTTCTCCTGCGCGAGCTCGATCATGACGTCGAGCACCTCCTGGACCATCTCGGGGTCAAGTGCCGAGGTGGGCTCATCGAACAGGATGATGGGCTGCTTGGTACACAGGGCGCGGGCGATGGCGACGCGCTGCTGCTGGCCGCCGGAGAGGTTCTGCGGGTACTCCCCTGCCTTGTGGGCGAGGCCCACGCGCTTGAGAGCCGCCATGGCGGCGGCGTTCGCCTCCTCCTTGGATTTCTTTTGCAGCTTGATGGGCGCGAGCGTGAGGTTGCCCAGCACGGTCATGTTCGGATACAGGTTGAACTGCTGGAACACCATGGAGCTGTACGTACGGGCCATCTCCAGGTGGTTCTTCTTGGTGAGCGGCGTGCCATCGATGATGACCTCACCGCTGGTGGGCTCCTCCAAGTAATCGACGCAGCGGATGAGCGTCGACTTGCCCGACCCAGACGGTCCGATGATGACGACCTTCTCGCCCTCCGCGACCGTGAGGTCGATGTCCTTGAGGACATGCAGGTCGCCGAAGTATTTGTTCAGGCCGTGTATCTCAATCATGTTGGCCATGCGATCCCCCCTTATTTCCGTGCAAACAAGAGCCTGTTATACCTTATTTCCCCAGCTACGCGCAACATTATGGATTTCAAAACCATTTCGATACCGTTTCTGGCGCAGTCGGATGGGGCAACGCCGGAACGCCCACCCGCGCCGGAGGGATGTGTAAAATGGGGATACGTCCCTATTTTGCACATCCCTCGCAGCCCGCTTGCGAGAGCGCCCCCTCACATCGCAAAATCGCATGAGATAACTGCTCCCAGCTGGGAATAATGAGCGACAGACGTTTCTTTTTGAAAAAGGAGTCCCCATGCCCGCACTGATCACCCATCGACTGTTCGGCGAGGAAAGCATCGAGCGTCTTCCCAAAGCTCATAACCTCAGATGACGAGCGCGCCGCCTTCCTGCTCGCCAACCAGGGCCCCGACCCGTTCTTCTTCCGGGTCCGCACGCCCCACATGGGCACTTGCATGGAACTCGCGCGCGTCATGCACCGCAGCCGCATGTCAAAGCAGCTTGCCGCCTTGCGCGACGGCGTGACACACCTGCAGCCCGCCGATGCGGGCGTTGGCCGCGCATGGACGCTCGGCCTACTCTCCCACTACATTCTGGACCGCAACGCCCATCCCTTTGTATATGCGCAGCATGGGACATTCAAGAGGCGGACGATGACCTTACGGGCGCGGGAAGCCAAGTTCATGCAGTGATCGAAAGCGACCTCGACGTGCTCATGCTCCAAATCAAGCGCGATGGGGCGACCGTGGCGGACTATCCGCCCGCCGGCGAGCTCGTCACAAGCGCCCGCATCGACAAGGTGGCGGGCGCGCTCACGAGCTTTGTCGCGAACAGCGTGTACGGCATAAGCGTAGGCGCGAATGAATACGGTGGTGCCGTGGCGGACATGCAGCTCGCCTACCGCGTGATCGAGCCGGCTGGCTCTGTACGAACGTGCGCCCTCGCTCGCCTCGAAGGCCTCGTCAAAGATTACTCCCTGCTGCAGCGCTGGCGCATCGCGTGACCGCCGAGCCGCCGGCGGGCGCAGGAAACTTGGCGCGCAACGAATGGACCGACCCCTTCACTCAAGCCGTTCGCGCGGAAAGCTTCCCGGCACTGTTCGAGCGCGCTCTCGACGATTACCAACAAGCTGCCGCGCGGTTCATCGGGACGGGCGATACGGCGGCGGTGACGGGGCACGTCAACTACTCGGGACGCACGCTCGACGCCACCGAAGAGTTCGACCGCGAAGAGTAGCGACCGGCCAGGCGCAGCGAAACACCATATGAGAAAGGGGAGGTTCGCGCCTCCCCTTTCTTTGCGCCATATGTTCTTACTCGCCGCATTTACTGCATCGCGTTGAGGATCTCTGTCTCGGTATCCTCCGTTGCGGACCAGCTGCCCTCGTCGTCCTTCTCATACGAGAACGTGCACTCGGTCTCGGCGGGCTCGGCGTTCTTGACCGCATCCATCAGAATCTGGCCTGCTTGGGCGTACAGTACCTCCTCGCTGCTCACGGTCGATAGGTCAAGACCGTTCACATACTCCTGGAACTGCGAGGCAAAATCGGCCATGATCGCGGTAAGGGACTTGATCTTGACGATCACCTTGGCGTCGGCGGTGCCGGCCTCCTCGTCAACCACGACCTCCTTGATCTCGTGACCAAAGCCGTCCAGATACGCCTCGGCGAATTCTTTGGTGTCGAGGCCGAGCTGCTCGAACGCACCGTCGGAGCTCGCGACCATGGCATCCATCAGGTCCTCGTTGTCGGCGGAGACCTCCGAAAACGCCTTCTCGACGTCCTCACGAATGAGCTCCTCGACCGAGGGGCCGCCGCACGCGCTCAGCAGCACGGTGCATACGACCGCGATTGCCGCCAAGGGCATGACCCAGAACTTCTTCTTCATCGCTTCCTCCCGATGCCGGTGACGGGTCATTCTCTTACGCACTCGAACGCCAACCCATCAAATTACCCTGATGGTATCCGACCTCCGAACACCTGAGGGGATGCCCCTCAAATCGCCGCCCGGGCGGCAAGCGCCAATCGGCAAACGGAAATCCTATTCGCGGGCGCGTACTGCTCGTAGTAGGCATCGATGGCTGCCTTGAGCTCGTCGTCGATCACCACGCGGCCGGCAACTTCGCGGTTATACAAGTGCTCGGTCACCTCGGCCATGGACACGATGCTCGCCACGGGGAAGCCGTACTTGGCCTCGATCTCCTTCTGCGCGGTGGTCACGCCACCCTTGCCGACCTCCATGCGGTTGAGGCTCACAATGAGGCCCTTGACCTCGACGTTCGCGGCGTCCATGAGCTTGGGGTAGGTCTCATCGATGGACTTGCCCGAGGTGGTCACGTCCTCGACCATCACCACGCGGTCGCCGTCCTTGAGCTCATAGCCCAGCATGCCGCCCTTGTCGGCGCCGTGGTCCTTGACCTCCTTGCGGTCGGAGCAGTACTTGACCTCCTTGCCATACAGCTTGTGCATGGCGATGGCGGTGACGACGGACAGCGGAATGCCCTTGTAGGCAGGACCGAATACGACGTCGAAGTCCAGGCCGAAGTTGTCGTGGATGGCACGGGCGTAGTACTCGCCCAGGCGCATGAGCTGCTCGCCCGTCACGTAAGCTCCAGCGTTCATGAAGAACGGGGACTTGCGGCCGCTCTTGAGGGTGAAGTCGCCGAACTTGAGCACATCGGACTCAACCATGAACTCGATGAACTCCTGCTTGTAAGCCTCCATGAGGCCTCCCTTCCCATAGCATGCGCCGCCCGGTCCAATGCGGGCGTACGCGTGCCAAGCACGTGTTTTACCGCCTTAAGGGTACCAGAAAGAACCCGCCCCGCGCTTTGGCCGGAGGGCCACCGCGGAACGGGTGGAATTGTAAGGTTGAGTAGCTAGACTGTGCGACGCTTGAGGCTACTCCTCGTCGCGCTCTTTTTTTGCGAGCGAGAGGAAGGAACCGCCGGCCACGGCGAGACCCGTCGCGCCCACAGCGACCATCGAGATGATGTCGCCCGTGCCGGGCAGGCCCTCCTTGGAGGAGCCACCCGAGGTCGATTGCGCGCCCGTTGTCTTTGCAGACTCGGCCTCGTATTCCTCGGATACGACCTTCCCGCAGGTATTGCAGGTGCGCTCGCGAACGCCCTTTTCGGCCTCGGTAGCCTGCTTGGTAATGCGCCACTCCCCAAAGTCGTGGGGAGCGATGTCGAACGCCGTACCGCAGACCTCACAAACCTTCCAGTGGTCGGTGCTGTTCGCCACCCAAGTATCGCTCGTGTGCGCTTCCTCGGAACCGTGCCCGGTGCAGGTCTCGTCCTCGCACGCATGCCAATGGGTCTTCCCGTCATGGCTCCAAGCCTTAACGAATGTGTGCGTGTGCGCGCTCTCATCCGAATCGTCCCCGGCATCGTCGGTAGAGTCGAACGAGTCGTCGTCGGGAAGCTTGTCGTCCTCGGAAGTCGTGCCGCCATTGGAGGTGTTGCCCCCCTGGTCGCCGGAGCCGGAGTCGCCCGCGCCGTCGCCGGTCGAGGTGTCGCCAGTCGACGCGTCACCGCTTTCACCAGTACCGGCGTCGCTGCCCGAGCTGGAGCCACCGTTGTTGCCGTCGCTGGCACTGCCGCCGCCGGTGTTACCGCCGTTATCGGAGCCACTGTCACTCGTCCCACCGGAGGGGCCGGAGGTTCCCTGGTCGCCCGCGCTGGGGTTGTCCGGAGTGCCCACGCTGGGTTCGCTCGGCGCACCGGTGCCGGGGCTCTGTTGGGCGGCGCCGCCACCATTCGACGCATCGCCGCCCTGCTCTTGGCCACCCGCGTTCTGCTCCGCATCATGCTGGTCCAGGTACGCCAGGCACGCGGCCTTCTCCTTCTTATAGCGGTTCTGCCAGCCCTGGTGATACTGCGGCTGCTTGGGATACCACTCCGCCACACGGTTGACCACCGTATCACACAGCGCCGTGACCAGCTCGCGGTCGCTCATCGCGTTGTTGATGTTCGCGGCCTTAAAGAACTTCTGCACGCCTCCCTGGCCGAACAGGTTGCACATGCCCCACACGAGCCCCTTGACGCAATCGGCTCGGTTGCGCACGTCAACGCCATAGGTATTGAGCAGCGAGCTCTGAACCGGCAGGTAGTAATTGTTGTATGCGTAGGCGTCCTGCAGAGCCGAAAACTCGGCGGGATCCGCCGCATAAGCCGCGTGCCACGCCTCGTTCAGAATCTGCGCCGGAGCGGTGAGCTGCCGAGTCGTGTAGTCGTACATGCTGTACGACGGATTCGAGAGTGTATCGCGCTGAGCAATGACCGCCTGGAACATGGCGTACTTGGTGGGGTTGTAGCTGTATACCTGTTGGATGAACGACAGGAGCTGTAACGACGATCGAACTGATAATAGCCCATCGCGTTGTAACCGTCGCCGTACGAGAGACCCTTGTCGTAATTGCAGCCGCTCTCGTACTTGGTAAAGTACTTCATCTCGTCCGACAGCGCGACCGGGGTAAGCGTGGAGCCAGAGCGCACGGAGGCGAACGTCGTCACCCCTTCGGAGCCCTCGTAATAGTCCGCCTTGTCGTAGTCGCCCGGCAGGGGCACTCCCATGCCGTCGGGATCGGAATCCGTCATGGGAGTGCTGTTGGAAGTAGTCGCCATCGCCGGCAAGGTGACGCTGCCGAGTGTGAGTGCAGCGGTGAGGCCAGCGATTACGGCCTTGTTGCGTGACTGAGCCATCAGTCCTCCTTGGTTTGCCCCCGTAAGGGAAGTGCGTTTGCGATTCGTTTGCGGCAAAGCCACAAGAAGCGATACGAACAGTATGAAGAACCCGCGCCCCATGGACAAGAGAAACCGATGGCACGTTCACAAAACCCTCCGGCCACGAACGGCTACGAACGCCCAGCCCGGTCGTCACGAACCCGCCTGCGCACCAGCACACCTCCCGTCGCCACCAGAAGAGATCCGACGAACGCACACGCGGCGATGGCGGAAGGCACGGCAGGATCGCCCGTCCCAGGCAGGCGAGATCCGTCCGTCTTTCCATCTCCACTTCCACCGTCGGGCGAAGCGGGTCGGTCACCCGAATCTCCGGGATCGGAAGGTCAATGGGATCGGTGGGGTCCTTCGGCTCGGTATAGCTGTTCACAAACACCACGGACTGATCGCGGGCCGGGTTGCCATTCGCGTCGAGCAGCGCATGGGAGACCGAAAGCGTGCCGTCTCCGCTGTCCTTCACCGTGGTCTGCACGCGGTGGGCCGCATCGTCGTACGTCACACCGTCGGCCGACCCGTGCACCTCGCGCAGCACGTAGCTGTGCACGCCGGGGCCGTCATAGGCGATCGGCCGCATGCCCACAGAGCCATCCGCCGCATTGACGCCCTCAGAGACGACCCTCTCCACTCCGTCAACGGTCTCGATCAGCTCAAAACTGAACTCGCCTTCTCGCAGGTTGCGCCCGCCCAGCGTCTTGGTGATGGCAATGGCGTCGCTCACAGATGAAGGAGAGGTAGGCACGACGGAATACGTGTTAGTGAAGGAGAAATTCGCGCCGCCCTCGATCTTGGAGGCGATCGCCGAGATGGTGCCATCCCCGTTGTCGGCCACCGTCACCTCGACGGTCTTGATATCGGGATCGTTGGCGATTCCGGGCACCGTGCCGCTCTCGGAGATTGTGTAGCGAAAGACCCTGGTGCGCTCGGCGGGAGCAACCTCAGACGTGGGAGTCACCTCAGACGGAACCTCCGCCTCGGACGATGCGCCCATCTCGGACGGAGCGCCCGCCTCGCCACCCGAGGCGTCGCTGCCTCCAGACACGCTCTCCCCATCCAGAGGATCGGCACCGAACACATCCTCCATGGTGTAGGTGATCTCGCCAAAGGAGACGTTGCCCGCGGCATCGTTACGCACGGTCGCATCGCCCGGCATCGGTGCACCCTCAAAACCCTCGGCTGGAGCGAGGGTGAACTCATACTTTCCGGCGATGTCGCTCAAGGTCGGCACGTTGTCGCCCGACTCCACGTCGAGCACCTTCGTGCCGCTGAGACTCACCGTCGTGGTGGCACCGGATCCATAGGCGTTCTTGAACGCCAGAACGTCACCCGAACCTTCCGGATACGTGACAGCCGCGCTCAATGCACCCGTCCCGTCATCCGTCACGCTCACGGTGACTGCAAAGGAGGTCGCAACACCGGCGATACCCTGGTCAGCCAAGCCGTCGGTGACCTCGGACACGGAGTACTGATAGGTGTATGTCACCGCGTTGGAATCGCCTGAGGCGGATGCGGTCGCCTTGCCGGCATCGACATCGGCGCACAGCTTGTCCAACGTATAGGTGATGTTGTCGAATGCAACCTTGCCCGAAGCGTCGTTTACGCCCGTCGAAACGGGGCCGTCGCCCGTCGCGGCGGGAGCGGCATTGCGCACCTCGAAGGCGAATTCACCATCGACCAGGGGGCGCCCTGTCAACTGCTTGGTGGCGTTGATCGCAACCGAGACATCCGCTTCAATCGGCGCGTAGGCGTTCGCGAACGGCACGCGCGCGGCGTTCTCCCGAGAAACCTCCTCGCCCGAAACATAGGTGTACACCGACAGATAGCTGTCCTTGACCACCTGCGTGACGACCTTGATGCGGCCATCCTCGTTGTCCCTCACGGCGATGGTCACCGTGTAGACAGAATCGTCGTATGCCACGCCGTCGGCGGTTCTCGGTATGACCTCGCGCACCTCATAGGTGTAGGTTTTCCCGATGTGCCCCTGTTCGAAGGTGAGCCCGCCCGAGGGAACAAGCGACACCGTGGCAGGATCGTCGGCGTTCGCCTGCGCGTCGGGGATGGCGATGGTCTTGCCCTGTGCAATCTCCTCATCGGTCATGCCGAGCAAAGCGCCCGCATCGCCCGCGGAGGTCAGCTGCTGAGTCGTGCCATCGGGCCGGGACACCTCCGTCGCCTTGGGCGTCACGGTGAAGGAGAAGTCGCGTGTAAGCCAGCTCGCGGCGTTTTTATAGGTGAATGTCTTCTCGATAACCAATCCTCCAGCGGCACCGTAGTCCAGTTCCACTGCCTCGTACTTGTTGGCGAAGTTGACCGTGGGCATGACTCCGCCCGCGGCAGCTCCGTTCTCGGTGGAACCGCGCACGACCTCGTCGCCCAGACCCTCAAGTACCGCTTCATCGAGCAGCTTCGCCCGCTTGGAACCGTCGCTCCCCACCAGGTCGGAAGTCTTGGGCCCCTTGGCGACCGCATACTCGGCATGGAGCGCCGAGGCATCATCCGCATCGGGCACCACGCGCAGTACCACATAGCCCGCATTCGCATCGTCCTCATATCCCACCGTCCCGGGATGGACGGCGGCCTCGGTCACACGGAAGATATGCGGGCAGCCGATCTGCTCCTGCGTCAGCTTGCCCTCAAAGAACACATCACCGTAGTCCTCGTTGAACGAGAACTTCTCGCCAGCGGCGGCAGTGCCGCACTTCATGCTCTCGGAACGGCGGCTGTCCTCGATGACATTGCCCGAGGAATCATAGGCGGTGCGCTCGACTGTGAACTCATACGAATTCTCAAGCAGGTCATGACCCTCCATGACCTTGGTCACGTCGATGCCCGCGAACGCGCCCGTTGCGCGGTAGATGTTGGTGAAGGATGCCACGATCTTTTGCTCGGTGGCGACTGCCCCCGATGCATCGAGGACCGTTGCGACGAGCTTGCCCGTCCCGTCATCCGCCACCTCGACCGTTACAGAGCGGGGTGCGGTGTCGTACGCCATGCCCACAGCCGAACCCGGGCGCTCGGCCAGGGTGAGCACATATGTTCCGACCTTCGAGAACGCGACATTGCCGATCGGCATGTTCAACGGCTCACCGGATGCGAGTGCCGTGCCTGCCGGGGGCTCGAGCTCATACACACCCGCCTCCTGGGCGTCCTCTTGCCCGGGCAGGTCGACCGCCGTCGCATCGCCCGAAGTCACGGCCACGTCGAAGATGAACTTTTCCCCATTGCCCCATGAACGGCCGTCGACCGCCTTGGACAGCTCCAACGGCAACTCCGTGGGAAGAGCCTGGTACGTGTTGGAAAAGTACGGGAAGCCCCGATCGGTCAGGTCGCCCTCATCAACGGGGACGAACTCACCCTGCTCGTTCTTGATGCTCCACGAGACACCCACCACGAGGTCCCCCGCGGGGTTCGTGTCCGCCGGATTGCTCACGGCGTATTCCACGCGGTACACCTTGGAGTCATACCTCATGCCGTCGACTGTGTAGCCGGATTCGGCCGTCGCCCCCGCGGGCATGACCTCCGTCAGCTCGTACACATACGTGTGGCCGGCGTTGGACTCCGTGCTGAAGGTGAAATCACCGAACGAGGCCTCGCCCGCGACGACCACGGGCTGCTCGATGGGCCACGCGGAGCCATCCTCCGGAGTTGCCGCGTTACGGGGGCGGGGCATGCTCGCCAGCGTGATCTCGTCCGTATTCGTGGTGCCATCCACCGTGTCGCTCACGGGCCTCAGCGTGAACTTGAACTCGTTTCCGGCGAGGGTATGTCCGCCCGAGGTGTCCGTAAAGACCTTGAACGCCTGGAGCGATGCGGTGGCGGTGTCGTTTTGGAATGTGTTTTTGATCACGACGGTCATGGCACCGTGCGTCGCGGAGGTGCCGTCCTCGTCAAACGTGACGGATCCGACGAGTTGATTATCGACAGGAACCGCATTGCCCGCATCGTCGATCAACATATCGAGGACTACCTTGGTCACCCGCATGGTGCCGTCGCCGTTATCGACCGTCGTGGCGGCCACGCGGTAGAGCGCATCGGAATACGTCACGCCGGGCACGCGCTCGCCCGAAGCCACGGACGGGTCGACCTCATAGATATAGCTCACGTGGTCGCCGGGCGCATCGTATCTCGGCAGCCCAAAGGTCGCGGTATGATCCGGCGTGTCCTTGGTGATGGTCACACTCGCCGTGTCGTCCGCGGCAACCTGGGCACCCCCGCCGGCGGGCTGGACGGAGGGCAGGCCCATGACCACGGTGTACGCATCCGCCTCGATCCACACGTCATCCGTTCGACCCGTAAGCACCTTTTAGCGGAGATCTTCGCGGCGTCCGGCAGCACGACCGGCTTGACTTCATAGAGATTCGTGAACACCAAGACGTCCGCCACCGCATCCGCGACCGCCTCGATCTCATCCCCCTGGCCCGCGACCTCCTCGCCATTGAGGGTGCGCGAGACCAGCGTGAAGCCCTCGGGCATCTGGGCGCATTCGCCGCGTTCAGCAGGCCGAACAGGTTGAACAGCGTGGGCGATTCGGCAGTCGTCACCTCGCGGACCGTGTACCTCACATCCTCGGGCACGCCGTACACGCGTATGGTCTGGTCGGCTTTGAGCGTCACCACGCTGCCAGTCTCTATATCGAGGTCGGCATCGCCACGGGACTGCCATCGGCCTCGAACACACGCGCCTTGTACGTAAGCGCACCGTCGGAACCCGCGCCGTCGAACGTGAACTCGAAGGGGAAGGCGGCATCCGGGTCGGGAGCAAGCCCCGCGGCTGCGGACACCCGCTTGGTCACCTCGATGGATGCCGTGCGCTCATTGGTCACCTGCACGCATGTTGCCCCGGTGAACAGCTGGTTGATCTGCATGGCACCGAGGTTCGTCCAAGTGCCCTTGGAGTCAGGGTCCTTGTTCTCATCGGCCTGTTGGATGTACAGGCGATTGATGCCCTCGTCGCAGTAGATGCGAAACGCCCCTCCCGGCTCCGCAGGACCGTACTGCAAGGCGCCTCCGGCAGCCCCGTACTCGAGGTCGACGATGTCGTCGGGCGCCGTGCTCGGGCTCCCCCATTCAATCGCGCCGGCATCGCCCAGCACGCCCGTCTGCTTGGACCCCCTGATCCACGTCAGCGTGTTGTTCACATCGTCGTTTTCCCCGTATTGACCGAGCGACGCCAGTAAGTTTCCCGCGCCCGAGAAGGTCTTGATGCCGTCATCCTTCGCGCCGGCATCGGCATAGACGCCCGTATCATCGACGATGACCTTGACGTACTCGTCGTTTATCTCATGGCCAGCGGGAACACCCGTCTCCTTGAGGTAGTACACGCCGTTTGAAAGCGGGTTGAACCGCTCCGCCGTGATCGGGAACACGCCCGCACCGGAGAGTTTGACGGGCGCGGTGAGCTGCTCCTGCGTCACCAGTCGATCGTAGTAGACGTCCTCGTCGATCGGGCGCACCACACCGCCGTCGGTATTCACCTGATCTGCCTTGTACAAGGTGAACTCGGCCTCGGCGACCGGATTGCCTGCATCGTCGACCTTCATGACGAACAGGCGGTCCTTAACGTTTGTGATATACATCGTCGATGCGAACTGGCGCTCGAAACCGTCATTCTTCAGACGCACCGTATTGGCGTCGGTCGCACCGTTCAGGCCGTTTGCGGCAGTCGTGAAGTACAGCGCCACCGTATATTCGGCCTGATCGCGCTCGTCCTCATCCATGAGCAGGTAATACTTGGCTATGTCACCCGGCAAGTCGTCGAGTTCGACCTGGAGCTGACCGCTCGCCGTCAGAGTGAAGACGTGCTCGTCGCCTTTTGCCGCCGCGATGACGTCGTCCCAGGCGCCGCCCGAAAGCACCTTGTAGCCCTCCACGGGGCTGCCGTATATGGGAGCCCACGAATCGACACCGTCCGCCTTCGTCTTCTTGAATGCGACCGCGAACAGCGTGCCCTGCGACACATCGACCTTCTCGCCGGTCTCATCCTCGACGGGGTCATTCGGGGCCGTGATGACCTCCTTCGCCACAATCGAGGCGCCGTTCTTCCACATCCAGCTATCGGAGGTTTCGGTCCCCGCCGGATCGACGAAGTAACCGCTTCCCATCTGGTCGGAGTAGATGTACTGAAGGTGCATGCATTTGTCCGTGTACTCGAGGGGCGCCTTGTGGCCGGCGGGAATCCTCGTCTCCTTGAGCAGGTAATACGTGCTATCGGCATGGTTGGGCGACGTATCGCGCTCATAGAGCTCATCGAAGCTCAGCACCGTGCCGTCGTCCTCCGTGAGCACCATACCGCCGTTGACGTCGGTGACGCCGGTGGCGAGCTGCGCGACCTCGTCCCAGTTCGCGTTCGAACGATACAGCGTGAAGCCCGCACCCGCGACCGGGTCGCCGTGCTGGTCGACCTTGACGATGTCGGTGTTGGGAACGTTCACGAGGTTGAACTTGAGGCTCATGTTCGAGGCACCCGCGCCCCGCTCAAGGTAGAAGAAACGCAGCGTGTGCTGGGTGCCGTCCTTGAATCTGCTCGAACCACCGTCGAAAGCGGAGGTCTCCGCCCCCGCAGATTCGAACTTGCCCCTCATGGTGCCATCCGAGCGCCCGTTGATCTTGACGGCGCCCGTTTTAAAATCGATGCTCAGCGTCGCCTCGTTGTGGATGCCGCCGAGGTCCCCCACCAAGATGTCATCCACAAAGACCCATACGTCGTCGTCTCCGGAGAACTCGAAGACCATAGCGTCACCCTGCGGCGTCACGCCGTCCCTGGGCTGCACGAACCGCGATGACATGGACATGCCGAAATGATGGTTCAGCCCAGGCGCATCGGCGTTGACGTCCGTTTGGACAAGGGCACCTCCCCGCTCTTCCTCGAACACCTCGTCGATGGGCGCGAACGGGAAGAACTGGCCGTTGGCGTTGTAGCTCGCCCCCGAGCCCTTGATGCCCCATGTGTCGTAGACGGAAAAGCTATTGGAGTCGACGTTGAAGGACGCGAAATTCGTCGTGTCATACACGTAATACCCGTTCGCAGCTTTGAGCAGCCCCGTGGTGCCGATGTGAGCCTTCTTGCCCGAACCCGAGAAGGCGTCGAACAGGTACGCGAGCGATTCCTCATCAAGATAGTTCGTCCCCGAAAGCACCGGGTAGCCATTCTCCAGCTTGTCCTTCACGATTCCGCCGTAGCGGTCGGCCCCGCCCGTCCACGCATTGGGACCTTCGCCAGAGCCGGCAGCGCCGCCGTTGAGGTCACCGTTGTTGAATTTGAGGGTGTGCCCGCGGTTGATTCCGCCGTTATCGCCCGAGATCGCGCTCTCATCGGCGTCGTTCACCCAATAATCGAACAGGTTGATAGTGGTGCCCGAAGGCGAGACCGTCTGGATGAGGTGTTTTTGGAGATCGTCCGCGAGAGCCGCATGGGCCTCTCCTGGCGGGATGGCCTCCAAAACCATCGCCGCAGCACACGCGACGGCGACAATGGCGCGCACACCGGCACCCATCAGCAGACGGTGCCCGTCTTTAAATCGACGAGCACCCCCTTTCCGAACTTCGTTCCGATAACGAACATAGCAGGCACCTCACAGGCAGCATAAAACGGCAGACGCGTGCGTTCATATTACACCCCTCATGCCCAGCGTCTTTACCGCGATACAGCAGGTACCGTTCACGCCGCTTTTCGTCCGCTCGCGTCGCGTTTCATGCCGCTTGTTCCGTTTTTCGCTGCGTTCGCTCCGTATTTCATGCCGCTCGTTCCTCTTGGCGCGGTGTTCGCCTCGCTTCCCGAGTCTTCCGATCTGTCAAATGAATTGAGGTCCACCGCTGAAAAACATGGCGCCCGACTACCATCGAACGTCCACACCATCATCTATGCAGTTCGGGCGGAGCAACCTGGACTGGAAACGCCTTAGCAGATCTTGCAGACCCAACCGTGCTTGTCCTCGATGCTGCCGCCCTGGATGCCGGTGAGAGTCTCGCGAAGCTTCTTCATCACCGGACCGGAGGTCTCGTGACCGTCGGGGAAGACCACGACCGTGTCGCCGTCGTGGATCTCGCCCACCGGGGAGATGACCGCGGCGGTGCCGCACAGGCCGCACTCCACAAAGGCACCCGAGGTGACCTCGGCCCACGTGACGGGACGCTCGTCAACGGTGATGCCCAGGTCCTGGGCAACCTGGACGAGCGAGCGGCGGGTGATGGAGGGCAGGATCGAGTCGGTGTGGGACTTGGGCACACAAGTGTGCCGTCCTTGGCGACGAACAGCACGTTGGCGCCGCCGGTCTCCTCAACGTAGGTACGGGACTCGGAGTCGAGGTAGAGGTTCTCGGCATAGCCATTGGCGTGCGCGTCCATGCCGGCCTTGAGGCTCATGGCGTAGTTGAGGCCGGCCTTGATGTTGCCGGTGCCGTGGGGCGCGGCGCGGTCGTACTTGGAGACGCACAGCTTGACCGCCGTGTCGCCACCCTTGAAGTACGGACCACCGGGGTCACGAGGATGCGGAACTGGTACTCGTCGGCAGGCTTGACGCCGATGACGTCGCCCGTGGCGACCATGAGCGGGCGCACGTAGAGCGTGGCGCCGGAGCCGAACGGCGGCACCCACGCGGCGTTCGCCTCGACGACCTGCTTGACGGCCTCAACGAAGCGGTCCTGCGGGAAGGCGGGCATCACGAGGCGCTCGGCGGAATCAGCCATGCGCTGGGCGTTCATGTCGGGGCGGAAGCAGACGATGGAGCCGTCCTCGGTGGTGTAGGCCTTGAGGCCCTCGAAGACCTCCTGACAGTAATGGAGGATTCCCGCGCACTCGGACAGCGTGATGGTATGGTCGGTGGTGAGACCGCCCTCGTCCCATGCGCCGTCCTTGTAGTTGGACACGTAGCTGTAGTCCGTCTTGCGGTAGCTGAAGTCGAGGTTACCCCAGTCCAGGTCCTTCTTCTCAACGGTCATCGCGAACTCCTTACTCGATGAAGCCCCTCGTCGGGGGCGCGCGTTCAACGTAAGGGCCCTCCAGGCGGAGGCCCCTTGCAAACGAGAATGCCGGGCACATGGCCCGGCAACGGCATGTACGCTTGATTGTACTCCGCCACGATGGAGTGTCGGCAAATTAATCACCGCGAAACGGTTCGCGCGGCGATGCACCCGCGCCCGCGTCCCTACTCGCCCTCGGCCTCACGGCGCTTCTGCTCGGCACGCGCCGGCAGGATGCGGAACTTGATCCACCAAGCCACCACAGCGACAGCCACGACAATGATGACGACCTTCACGACGCTGGACACCCACTCGGCCTGAGCGGTGATTTGCTCCCAGGCGCCGCCGGCCCAAAAGCCGAGCGTGCACAGTATGGCGTTCCACACCAGCGAGCCCACGAGGGTGTAGATCGCAAAGCGCACCATGTTCATCTTGGCGGTCCCAGCGGGAATGGAGATGAGGCTGCGCACCACGGGGATGCAGCGGCAGACAAGTACCGTGATCTGGCCCTTGCGGTCGAACCAGCCAATGGCCTTGGCCACATCGTCGGAATGGAAGCCCAGCATGCGCATGGGCTTGGTGTCGAAGAAGCCCTCGAGGCGCTCCTGCGAAAGCAGACGGCCGATGCCGTAGAGGAAATACGCGCCCACAACGGAGCCCACAGTGGCAGCGATGATGACTCCCGGGAGCGTCATCGCGGTTTGCGTTGCGAGGAAACCGGACAGTGGCAGGATGAGCTCGCTCGGGATGGGAGGGAACACGTTCTCGAACAAGATGAGGCCTGCGACCGCGAAGTAGCCAAACTGGCTGATGAAACTGAAGAATGCCTCTTGCATGTGATGCCCTTCTAAGCGACTGCATTGATCAACTGCTGCAAAATGCAATGTTCACCATAATAGCGGTCGCGCATAACGCCTTGGTAATGTGCGCAGTCTTTCCAGAACCTCCTTGACATGGGAGGTGTGCGACATCACGCGATCGCGCGCCCCGCCTCTGTCTCCATCTTGTTAATCCTAGCGATTCTCTCGACATTACACGGGAGGGCGCGTACACTTGCACCTCACACGCCAAAAAAGCCAAGCGCCCCAGGAGGAAGACATGGGAGCCATCGCCACCGTCCGCGAGGACATCGCGACCGTCAAGGCCAACGACCCCGCCGCGCAGAGCAGCCTTGTGATCTTCCTCTCCTATCCAGGGCTCCACGCCAAGTGGATGCACACACCCGAACATTGGTTGTGGGAGCACGGGGCACGCGGCCTCGCTCGCGTCCTTTCGCAGGTCACGAGGTTTTTCACCGGCGTCGAGATTCATCCCGCCGCGCAGCTTGGGCGGCGTCTCTTCATCGATCATGCCATGGGTGTGGTGATAGGCGAGACGACCATTGTCGGCGACGACTGCGTCTTGTACCAAGGCGTCACCCTGGGAGGCACGGGCAACGAGAGCGGCAAGCGCCACCCCACGCTTGGCAACAATGTCACCGTGGGAACGGGCGCAAGGTTTTGGGCAATATCCATATTGGCGACAACGTACGCATCGGAGGCAACTCCGTTGTGGTGAAGGACGTGCCCAACAACTGCACGGTTGTTGGCATCCCCGGACGCGTGGTCAAGCGCAACGGATGCCGCGTGATGAGCGAAAGCTTCGATGCAAGCTGCCACCGAGAGAACATGCCCGACCCCGTCGAGGAGGACTCGATCATGAACCGCGAGGGCATCGCGGGCAACGCGCGGCGCATCGCCGAGCTCGAGCAGCAGGTCAACGAGCTGAGCGCCCTCGCGAGGCAGTTCGCCGAACAATTCGAGCGATAACCGGGCATCGTTGCGAGGAACCGGATAATACGCGGGGCCCCACAGCGACCTCGACGCCACCTCTCAATGCAAGCTTTCGTGGGCGCACCCATCAGCAGCCGAGACAGCGGACCCCTCCTCGTCGGGAGTGGCGATCTCCTTGATAACTGACTCGTCGCCCTGCACCAGATAGGTGCGCTCGCTGCCGCAATACGGACACATGCGCCCGTGCTCGACCGTGCCGTACGTCTTTTCGCAGCTCGCAGAACGTGACGGCGGGCACCTCCTCGATTACAAGTTCCGCCCCACGCATCAGGTCATGCTTGGCGCATGCCCAGTTCCAGCAGTCGGTGAGGTAACTCGGGATGATGCCCGACACTTCGCCGAGCTCCAACGTGACCGAGGAGACGCGACGCAGGTTATTTTGCGCCGCAACCTCCTCAACGCTGCGGATGATATGGAAGACAATGCCCAATTCATGCATGAACAAACTCCAAACTCAAAGGGTCAAAATGCCCCAGATCGCCTTGAAAGCCGAGAGGGCTACGACCTTTTGGTCACCCCCCCCGGCTGAGAGGAAGATGAGTTATTTGGATCCCTTTGAGCTAAAGCGGATCTTGATCTCGCGCTTGAGCGCGTACTTTGCCAAGCTCGGGACCTTCTTCTCGTACTTCACCATGTTAGAGCACTCGGGATGCTCGCGGTGCAGGTGGATGGCGTCGAACGCACACTTGGTGGTACACAAGCCGCAGCCGATGCACTTGTTCTCGTCGACGATGCTCGCACCGCAGCCCAGGCAGCGCGCGGTCTCAGCGCGGACCTGCTCCTCGGTGAAGGTCTCGACATACTCACGAAAGGGCTGCGCCTTCTCGCGGTCATAGTTGTGCACGGCGTCGCCACGGCTCGCCGTATCGTAGCTGCCGAACTCCACGTCGTCGCGGTTGAGCTCGCGGTAGGCGCGGGGATTGCGGCCGATGGTGAGCGTCGCGCCCTGCACGAAGCGGTGGATGGAAACCGCGGCCTCGTGACCAGCGGCGATGGCGTCGATGGCGAACTTCGGGCCGGTGTAGACGTCGCCGCCCACAAAGATGTCGGGCTGGGCGGTCTGATAGGTCTTGGGATCGCGACGGCGCCCTGGCCGCGGCCGAGCTCCACCGCTTCGCCCTCGAGCAGGTCGCCCCACAGGATGGACTGGCCGATGGAGAACACCACGCGGTCGGCGGAGACGGTGCGCAGCTCGCCCTCGTCATAGGTCGGGTCGAAGCGACCCTCATCGTTGAAGACGCGCAGGCAGCGTTTGAAGACGATCTCGCTCACGCGGCCGTCCTCGCCGGTGCGGACCTCGACCGGGCCCCATCCGCAGGAGATGTGGACGCCGTCCTCGTTGGCCTCCACGACTTCCTCCGTGCTGGCCGGCATGTCCTCGGCGCTCTCCAGGCAGAACATCTCGACATGCTCGCTGCCCAGGCGCGCCGCGGTGCGGGCCACATCGATGGCGACGTTGCCGCCGCCCACCACGATGGTGCGGCCGGGCATCGGCGCGGCCTCGCCGCCGCCGTCCTGCTGCTCGGCCACGCCGCGGAGGAAATCGACGGCGACCGAGACGCCCTCGGCGGCCTCGCCCGGGATGCCGGGCAGACGGCCGCCCTGGCAGCCAATCGCCACGTAGAACGCCTTGAAGCCCTGCTCGCGCAGCTCGTCGAGGGTCACGTCGCGACCGACCTCGACGCCCAGGCGGATGTCGACGCCCATCTCGCGGATGATCTCGACCTCCGCCTCGATGACGTCCTTCTCCAGCTTGTAGCTCGGGATTCCGTAGGTGAGCATGCCGCCGGGGCGGGCACTCTTCTCGAAGATGACCGGCTTGTAGCCCTTCTCCGCGAGATAGAACGCGCAGGAGAGGCCCGCGGGACCGGCGCCGATCACGGCGATCTTGTCGTCGAAGCCGCCGGCGCGCGTGGGCGTCACGACCTCCGGCACGTAGCGGTTCTCGGCCACGAGGTCCTGCTGGGCGATGAACTTCTTCACCTCGTCGATGGCCACGGCGGCGTCGATGCGGCCGCGCGTGCAGGCGTCCTCGCAGCGGCGGTTGCAGATGCGGCCGCAGATCGCCGGAAGCGGGTTCTCGCGCTTGATGAGGGCGAGCGCGTCGCGGTAGCGCCCCTGGGCGGCGAGTTTGAGGTAGCCCTGGACGGCGATGTGCGCGGGGCACGCCGTCTTACAGGGGGAGGTGCCCGTGTCGTACGTCTCGATGCGGTTCTTGTTGCGGTAGTCGGGGCTCCACTTCTCGGGGCCCCACTTCACGGCGTCCGGCAGTTCCTGCTTGGGGCACTCCGGCACCTTGCCCGTGCTCGCGGCGCAGAGCTTCTGGCCGAGCTTGACGCGCCCGCGGGGCACACCTCGACGCAGCGGCCGCACGCGACGCACTTGTCGGCCTCGGTGCGCGCCACGTACGCCGAGCGGGACAGGTTCGGGGTGTTGAACAGCTGCGAGGTGCGCAGCGCGTAGCACACGTTCACGTTGCAGTTGCAGATCGCGAAGATCTTGTCCTCGCCATCGATGTTGGTGATCTGGTGCACGAAACCGTTCGCCTCGGCCTGGCGCAGGGTCTCGTAGACCTCCTCGCGCGTGATGTAGTGGCCGCGATCGGTCTCCACCACGTAATCGGCCATGTCGCCCACGGCGATGCACCAGTCGTTCGGGTCGTCGCCGCAGCCCTCGCCCAGCTTCGCACGGCTCATGCGGCAGCTGCAGGGGCTCGCGGCGTACTTGCCCTCGTACTTGTCGAGCCAGTGCTCGATGTGCTCGATGGAGACGGAGCGATCCTCCATCTGGATGGCCTGCTCCACCGGGATGACGTGCATGCCGATGCCCGCGCCTCCGGGCGGCACCATGGGCGTCGCCTTCGCGAGGGCCCCCTTAGAGGCCTGCTCGAAGAACTTCGCCACCGCCGGGTGCTCGTCGATCTGGGACTGGCGCATGTTGAGGAACTCCGCCGAGCCGGGCACGAGCATGGGCAGGACCCACTGCTTGGTGCGCGTGGGGTTCTCCCAGTTGTACTCGAGCAGGCCGATGTAGCTCATCTCGTCGAGGAGCTTCTCGAGCGGCTCGGAATCCATGCCGGTGGCCTTCGCCGCGTCGGTAAGGGTGTAGGGGCGGCGCATCTTCATCTTAAGGAGCACGTCGGCCATCTCGTCGGTCGTCACCTCGGCGAACGCCCAATACTCGAAGGGCTTGAGCTCCTTGCGGCCCAACAGGCGGTTGGTGCAGTGCTCGCACAGCGCCACGATCTTCTCGCGCGGGTGCTCGGGGATGGGTGGGACGAACTCGGATCCGATATCGGGCTCGGTGAACGAGATTCCGGGACCGTTTACGATCATGTTGATTCCTTTCGTGCTGTGTGAAGGTGCCTCAATGTAGAGACGGCTTTTTTGGGAGGTACCCTGTTTGGGAGGACTTTTCCACATCGAGGTCATCCCTATATCGAGGCCCGGCGCCCCTCATCCGCGGTCTTCCACTCCGCCACGCGCGTGCGCAGCCAGTCGGCCCAGACGTCGATGCCCTCGCCCGTCTTGGCGCTGATGGGGATGATGGTCGCGTTCGGGTTGCGCATGAGGATGTTCTCGCGCACGCGCTCCATGCTGAACGTGTCGAACACGGGCAGTGCATCGATCTTGTTGATGAGTACCACGTCGCAGATGCTGAACATGAGCGGGTACTTAAGTGGCTTGTCGTCGCCCTCCGGCACCGACAGGATCATCGCGTTGGCCGATGCGCCCGTGTCGAACTCGGCGGGGCACACCAGGTTGCCCACGTTCTCCAAAATCGCTAGGTCGACTGGCGCCCCGGTGGCCTCTTCGCCGTCGGAGCCCTCACTCGTCACAAGCTCGTCCAGGCCTTGCTCGGTCATGTACGCGTCGAGGTGGCACATGCCTCCCGTGTGCAGCTGGATGGCGCGGGCCCCGGTGCCGAGGATGGTGCGCGTGTCGACATCGGAGTCGATATCGGCCTCCATCACCGCGATGGACATCTCGTCGCGCAGCGCCTCGATCGTGCGCGTGAGCGTGGTGGTCTTGCCCGAGCCCGGGCTGGACATCAGATTGAGCAGAAATGTCCCGCGCTCGCGCAGCGTCCCGCGCAGCTCCTCCGCCTTGCGATCGTTATCGGCGAATACGCTCTGTTTGACCTCAATAACGCGAACATCTCCCATGAGCCCTCCCAACTGGCATTTCCCTGTCATATGCCGTTCAGCGAATTCGTTGACACTTTGTCAAATTACATATTGACGTTTTGTCAACAAAGGTCAAGACTGGAATCGGTAAAGGCAGGGACAACAAGGAGGAACGGTCATGGCCAGCGAAGCACCCGGTCACCACGAGCGACTCGCACACGACGATCGGCGCGGCGACATCCTCGCTGCCGTGCGGTCCGCCATCGAGGAAGACGGGATCAGCCGCCTGTCCATCTCTTCCATAACCAAGCGCGTGGGCTGCACGCGCTCGCTGTTCTATCACTACTTCCCCACTAAGGAAGACGCGCTGCAGGCCGTCCTCGACCAGAGCATCGACGCCTTTGTCGAGCGGCTCATCGATTGGAACGCCAGCCGTGTGCCCGGAGACATCGAGGGCGCCCTTGACCAGGCGGCCCATTTGCTCAAATCCATGGTGCGCGGCGATTCTGACCACACGGCGCGCTCCGTGGCGCACGGGGGAGATGCCTCGCTTTATGCGTCGTTCGTACATCGCGTTGCCGACCGCACCGCCCGCTACGTGTGCTCGTCGACCGTCGTTGACTTCGCCGCTCGCCACGAGGTGCGCATCGACCACCTGTACGAAACGTTCTACGTGCTCATCACCGGTCTCATCATGTATGTGCGCACGCACCCCGATGCACCTGAGGAAACCATCAAGGACATCATCGCGAGCACACTGCACATCGAGGGCTACACGGCGAAGTACCCCGAACGCCGCCCCGTCCGCTAGGGGCTTCCTCCTCGAATGTCGATCAAGGCCGTTACGGCCCGAGATAGAAAGGGGAACAGATGTTGTTCCAGGTTTATGGCGAAAACGCCATGTTCCAGTGGCTGGGATGGATTATGGTCTTTGCGGGCCTCATCGCCGCCAACGAGATCGCCCGCCGCTCCAAGATCGGCGGCATCGTGTGCTTCCTCGGCATCCCCGCCGTGCTCACGGTGTACTTCATCTCCATCTACGTATGCGCCGGGATGGGAATGGAGTGGGCGCTCAACAACCCCACGTACCTGCACATGGGCAGCTGGTTCCACTACGCCAAGCTCTACGCCGCCACCGCCGGCTGCATCGGCTTCATGATGCTCAAGTACGGCTGGGGCAAGCTCGGGCGTAGCGAGGCCTTCAAGGTCTTCCCCTTCGCCATCGTGGCCATCAACATCCTCATCGCCGTGGTGAGCGACTTCGAGAGTGCCGTGCGTGCCTTTGGCACCACCTGGGTCTCCTCCGAGGGCGTTACCCTCATGGGCGGCTGGCACAACGTGTTCAACGGCATCGCCGGCCTCATCAACATCTTCTGCATGACCGGTTGGTGGGGCATCTACCGTTCCAAGAAGGGCGACGACATGCTGTGGCCCGACATGACCTGGGTTTACATCGTTGCTTACGACCTGTGGAACTTCTGCTACACCTACAACTGCCTGCCCACGCACGCCTGGTACTGCGGCCTGGCGCTGCTGCTCGCGCCTACCGTGGCGAACTTCTTCTGGAACAAGGGCGGCTGGATCCAGAACCGCGCAAACACCCTCGCCATCTGGTGCATGTTCGCCCAAGTGTCCCGATGTTCCAGGATTACTCCGTGTTCTCCACGAACTCCGTGAACAACCCGCAGGTCAACCTGGCGGTCTCCGCGATCGCACTCACGGTGAACATCGCAGCCTTTGGCTACATCATGTACCGCGCCAAGAAGCTCGGCGTGAACCCCTACAAGCACGAGGTCTTCAAGGGCACCCGCGACTTCGAGCAGGCCATGTCCCGCGCCGCGTAGGACTTGCGCCTAAGCCACGTGCGTTGCCTCGGGATTCGGGACGCGTCTTGGCGGCGGTCGAATGGTGCCGCGCTGCGCCGATCCGCACGCCGCAGCCCATATCGATTCGCATGCCAGCATTTGGCACATCAATACGTCGTTCTGAACAGGTGGAGCCGCCCGTCAAGGGCGGCTCCACCTGCATGACGGGCTTTAAACCGACCTCCGAATCCACCAAGTCGAGCTTTTTCGTATTCAAATCAAATAATGGCGAGTAGCCCCGACAGACGACCCACCGTCACCTGCGGTTTTTCCCTAACTTGAAACCCGGTGTACTCGGCTTTTCCGAAAACGAATACGAAAAAGCTCAAGATGCCACTTGCAGCCAAGCCCCGACACGCATCATGGGAAGCAGTTCACTTGGTTAGAAGGCTGGAGGTGCGGGGCATTGGCCTATTTTCAAGTCAGATTGGATGAAATACATCGCACTTTTTCGTGGCTTCGCAAGTTCGTGTGGGTACGGGCCACGCCGACCCGCGGCCCGGCAGCAACGGCTCCCATTCGGCGTCCACGCCGTTCGCGCACCGGGGAGCAAGAAGGCCCGGCGTCACCTCAGATGAGATCGCCGCCATCTTGCATAAACGACGCCATGTTAAGGCACCCGACGCCGTCCCTCTCCTGCAGCAGGGGGTCAAGCACGAAAAGGTAGCGCGAGCATCCGTCCCTGATGTAGCCGAACGGCCTGTACCCCCGCTCTTCCACGCCCCTATCGGCGATCGTTATCGAGACCTGGATGTAGGCGGCGATCGTCCGCCGCTCAACGGCGATGCGCTCCGTCTTGGTGAAGTGGTCGCGGAGGTTAGTGAGACTTGTCGGGGCTCCGTAGTTGTTGATGGCGTAGGCCATGACGCGGTTGAACGTGTCGATGTTCCGGATCTTGATGCGAGATCTAATGTCCTTGCCGACGATCCGCCCGACGACCTCCTCGTAGTCTCGGACGTTCTGCACCTCGTCGATGGAGAGGTATTTGGAGTCGTCATCGACAAGAAGCGACTCAATCTTTTCCTCCACCTGCTCGACCGTCCTTATCGAGTGGTTACCGCACTTGTCGAGGTCATGCAAATAGCATACAGACAACAAAAAGCTCGTCGGCATAGCCGACGAGCTGCAAATTCTTGGTCGCGGGGGCAGGATTTGAACCTACGACCTCCGGCTTGTGAGCCCGGCGAGCTTCCAAACTGTTTCTATCGACGCAGGCGATAGCGTCGCTTGGGGCTATTGGCCGTCCCGATTCCCTCGACAATTCCTTCCTCCATAAGCGCAGACAGATATCGGCGCACCGTTTTCACTGACATACCCGACGCTTTCGCAAGTTCCGACGTGCTTACGCTCTCGCGATCGGCAATGTAACCAAGGATGGCAGTCTTAACGTTTTCCTTTGTGTATGAGCGGTCTTCCTGGTCCGCCATGCGTCGATGCCTCATGATCAAAACAAACTCATCGAGGGTGCTCTTCGCAATCGGCGCGGGCATCAAGGCCTGTTCGAGCTCCCTATTAATTGTTGGATAGCCTGAGCCTCGATTCTCGACGACGCGACCAACCCTGCCATCAACATCAGAGTAGGGCACATCCTCGAGAATTCGAGCTAGAAACTGGTTCCTCGAAGCCGTTGCGCCTCGTTGTCCCAAACGTTCAACCGTCAACGAGCCGAACAAGCCGCCGGGGTTGGACAACTCCATACGATCGGGGTAAAGGTCAATCATTACCGGGGTGCCTAACGCATCGCGAGAATAATCCCTATGCATCAACGCGTTGGCAACAGCCTCACGGACTGCAGCCAACGGGTAGTCCGGCACGTTTTCTCTCAACGCACCTTTTACGATTGCGCCATGCTTCATGTTTCGCGATGCAGCCCGCACCGCATCAACTACCATGATGGGTATTGGCCCATCGATATCAACCGAATCAGAAAAAACGTTCCCCAGCTCTCCCCACTTCGCCCTTTTTCGGTGTCGGATAGGCCGTGAACACAATGTTGGCACGAGGAAAAACTGTTGCGGAGAAAACCCCAATGCCATAATGCCGGCAACGGTCGGCCTCAAAACCCCTTCAGCATCGAGAGAAACTACACGCCGATTCGCCATGAGCTCCTCATCGCTTAAAGCCGCGGACCTGCCCAGTGTCGTCGACCTCACGCGCGAGAGCCATCCTGCGAGCAATTCTTGATCAAAGTCATCCATCGTTGCGCCCTCAACAACAACAGCATCGTTGCGCGCGCTTCGATATTGATTTTCGATATATCGATCGATTTCGTAAGATGACATCTTGTGGTCGCCATCGCCCGTTCTTATGTATGAGCCAAGGCGTTGACCGAGCTTTTTGACATAACATGGCCTCTCCCGTGGCGGAGCTCGGGAACATTAACCACAACGACGGGCTTCGACTCAAACTCCAAAACCATGATGTCGACCATCTGGGGAGGCTCAACGAGTTCCCTCGCCGCTTGGGCGCTATGCGCCTGGATCATCTTCACATCGATGCCCACCGAATGGAAGCCGTCTTTTTCGCTGATGCCGAAAACGATCGTTCCGCCAGCTCCATTAGCAAAAGCGGAAATCGAATCCGGCATCGTCTTGGGAAAACCGCCTGCCGCAGTTTTGAGTTCGTATTCGGCAAGGTCCGTCCCTGCGGCCCTCATGTGCTCAACCGCAGCGGCCAACTCGATATCATTCGTTATGAACATAGCTGTCCTTCGATTGAATCATTAGTCAGCCCCTACTATACCCCAGCCATTCCCCAGTTCCGCAGTAAAGTTCCCCAGTTCCGCAGTAAAGTTCCCTAGTTCCCTAGTTAAGTTCCTCAGTTTGCACCTTGCTGGCTTGTGTCAGATTGGGCATGCAGGGCCCGCTCTGTCCAAATGTCTCGATCTGTAATACCTAGCCGGCCAAATCGGGTCTACCTGTTACAGATTGAGATTTTCGACCGAAAAGTTGAGAATCGGGCCGACAACACAGCCCCCAGATAAGAAAAAAGCTCGTCGGCTATGCCGACGAGCTGCAAATTCTTGGTCGCGGGGGCAGGATTTGAACCTACGACCTCCGGGTTATGAGCCCGGCGAGCTACCAGACTGCTCCACCCCGCAATGTCTGGACGCACCGTGTGCGCAAGGAGTTATATTACGCGCAGAGCCCCTTCATTGCAAGGGCCTCCTTAAGTGTCTTCACAATTCTGACACCTTTCAACCCCGTTGGAATCGACACGCCGTTCCCAACGGTACCCTCCGGGCACATGCTAAATCAAACCGAAATGCCGCAGCGCGTGGACCACGCCATCGTCCTTCACATGGTCGGTCACGTAGTCCGCGCGCTCCTTGAGCACCGGCATCGCATTACCCATGGCGACCTTCGTCTCCACCGCATCGAACATCGGGAGGTCGTTCTCGGAGTCACCGAACGCGAACGTGCCCGCGACTTCGAGCCCCTCCAGCTCCAGCACCTTGGCAATGCCGCTCGCCTTGGTCACGCCCCTCTGCGAATACTCGCTCGCCAGGCCCATATCGCACACGTCGAAATTGGCCTCGACCAGCTCGCACAGGCGGGCGTCGCCCATGATCGAGGGCGCCTTCAACATCCCGGGCTGCGTGAACTTGCAAAACCGCAATTCGGGAGCGAGCCCCAGCGCCTCCTCGAGGGAATGGGCGACGGGCATGTCGGGAAACGCCGGGACGGCCTCCAGCGTCCGCGACACCACGAGCGGCGTCTCGCGCGATTCGAACATCACCGTCGTGTCCACGGCGAGCACCAGGCGAATGAGCTCAGCCGCCAGCTCGGAATCGATCAGCGTCTCGTGCACGACCTCGCCGCCCAGCGACACGCACGACCCCGCCGCGGAGATCACGCCGTCGAACCCGGCGGCCACGAGCGCGTCGCTCACCATGGAAAGCGGGCGCCCCGTGCAGACGTACGCATGGTGCCCGCGCTCCCGCAACCGCCCGATTGCGTCGAGCACGCCCGACGTCGGCAAGATCTTGGTGAAATCCTCCCCCTCGGGGATGTTCGCAGGGTCCACCCAGACGAGCGTGCCATCTACATCGAAGAACAACGACGCCGAGGAGTCCCCCAATCCGCGCGCCGTCGATGTAGCCAAAGCCGCTCCGGCCTCCATAGAGGCCCCCGCAAGGGGCGTCCAAACCGCACTCGAATCATCGAGCATACATATCCTTCCCCTCTCTTGTGCTCGAACCATGATAGCAAGCTCATCAGCACAGAAGAGGAGCGTACGCGTAAGGAAGCTGCCATAATACAAAGAGATTATGGACAGACGGCCGCGCATCATACACACGATTTGCCGCCACTTATATTAGGAGTACCCATGGCGACCACGACCCCCAACACCGGCCGCGAGGCATCGCACGAGTTTTACGCGAGCTGCCCCGAGGGCTTTGAAGCCGCCCTTGCCGACGAACTGCGCTCTTTCGGCCTGCGTCAGGTTCGTCGCCTCAAGGGCCGCGTCACGTTCGCGGGCGCGCCCCTCGATGCCTACCGCGCCTGCCTGTGGTCGCGCCTGGCGAGCCGCGTCTTTGTTACCCTCGCCCGCTTCGATTGCGTCACCGCGGACGACTTGTACGAGGGCTCACGCGCCATCGCTTGGGAGAACGTCCTCGCGCCTGGCGCAACCATCGCCATCTCGGCGCGCGGCACGAGCGATGAGCTGCGCAACTCCCATTATTCCGCCCTGCGCGTGAAGGATGCCCTGTGCGACCGCCTCGTCGAGATCGCCGGCCGTCGCCCCAACGTGGACGTGGATGACCCCGACGCGCGCATCCTGCTCACGCTGCGCGGAGACCGCGCCAGCCTGCACCTCGACCTTTCCGGCGACCCGCTGTTCAAGCGCCTCCCGCGCGAGGCAATCCGCCCCGGCGCCGCCCACGTGCTGCGGCCCGACTACGCCGCGCTGGCCCTGACGCAGCTTGGCTGGCAACAGGCCTGCTCGCACGCCATGGCATGCGCGAGCGACACGGCGGCCTCCACCGCGGACGACGGCACCGCCTCCGTCTTCCCCATCCTGGTCGATGCCTGCTGCGCTGGCGGCGGCATCGTGCTGGAGGCAGCCCAGATCCTCGCCGACCGCGCGCCCGGCCTCGAGCGCGACAACTGGGGGTTCAAAGCATGGGCGGAGTACGACGAATCCGCGTGGCTCTCCCTGCGCAAAGAGGCGCTCGGGCGCATCGACGCGGCGCGCGACCGCACGGCGCGCATTCTTGCCACCGACATTTCCGGTGACGCCGTCTCGTGCGCGCGCCGCGTCCTCAAGGCATCCGGCCTCTCGGACCGCGTGATCTTCGCCCAGCCCGACGCGCAGAAAATCGTCCGCAAACTCGCCATTCCCGCTATCGGCGACACCCAGATCGTCGGCGGCATCGTCATCGACACGACCGAGGTCCCCCTCACCAAGCTGCCGCGCCTTCTCTCCCTCGTTACCGACCTGCGCACCGGCGCGGGCGCACCCTTTGGGGAAGCCCTCGTCGGCAAGCCCGTCACCGTCCTCACGCGCGACAACGTCCTCGAGCAAGCCCTCGGCACCCCCCGCGGTCGCCTGTCCATCATGCCGAACAACGAGGGGGCCCAGCTCCTCACGTTCGTCGAACTCTCTGAGGGTGACCTCGAGGACACCGAGGCCGCAGACGACGAGCGAGTCGCACCCGCGGGCACCACCGCCATCGACCTGGGCGATGGTAAGCCCTGCCCCGTCATGCTGCCCGAGTCCGAGCAGTTCGCGCGCCGTCTGCGCAAAGTCGCTAAGCAGCGCCGCAAGTGGGCGCAGCGCGAGGGCATCACCTGCTACCGCGTCTACGATGCCGACCTGCCCGATTACTCCGCCGCCATCGACCTGTACGAAGGCAGTGCCACGACCCCGGGCTGCTGGCTCGTGGTTGCCGAGTATGCCGCCCGCGCCACATCGACCCGGCACTCGCCGAGGCGCGTCTGCTCGACATGCTCGCCATCGCGCCGCGCATCCTCGACGTGAACCCCGAAAACGTATTCGCCAAGGCCCGCATCCGCTCGCGCGGCGGGTCGCAATACGGCAAGCAGGCGGGCGGCACGTCCGCGGCGGCAATGGGTGGCAACGGGGTCGTCGGCGTGCGCAAGGGCGCGCCGGCCAAGCCCGAGCCCCAAAG
>ENA-OPZD01000060-OPZD01000060.1-human-gut-metagenome-genome-assembly--contig:-NODE-60-length-47155-cov-5.326827_pt1 | contig 47155 bp, 46 predicted proteins | sample MGYA00242479_ERZ504495 | MGnify/ENA primary metagenome ERZ504495 (study PRJEB26092, sample SAMD00036286) | human gut metagenome | host: Homo sapiens | study: EMG produced TPA metagenomics assembly of... | reverse complement strand
TTCGATTGGGTCAACTGGTACAACAACTTCAGAATCCACTCGACCTTGGGCTACATGAGCCCCGTCGAGTTCAGGGAGGCGGGCCTGATCCTCTCGTAGATTTGTTCAAGAAGGTGTTGCCACATCAATATATGCGCAGGTCAACTCCGGGGCCGGGCCGGATGCGGGGATCGGCGAGTGGACCGTGCGCAGCATCATGAGGCAGGAGGGCCTCGCCGCCCGCGCGCCCAAGAGGAGGAGGCGCTACAGCTCCTATGCGGGCGAGATATCGGAGGCCCCCGGCAACCTGCTGAGGGACGAGGATGGGAAGCACCATTTCGGCGCGAACAGGCCAAACGAGCTGTGGGTCACCGACGTGACGGAGTTCCGCATCCCGGCAGGGAAGGTGTACCTGTCGCCCATCGTGGACTGCTTCGACGGCATGCCGATCAGCTGGTCGTCGTCCACCTCCCCCGACGCCGAGATGGCGAACTCCTCGCTGCTGGAGGCATGCAGGCAGCTGCGCGAGGGCGAGCATCCCAAGGTGCACAGCGACCGCGGCTGCCACTACCGCTGGCCCGGCTGGCTGAGGATATGCGAGGAGCATGGGCTGGTGAGGTCGATGTCCAGGAAGGGGTGCAGCCCGGACAACGCGAGGGCGGAGGGCTTCTTCGGGAGGCTCAAGGTGGAGTTCTTCTATGGGCAGGACTGGTCCGGGGTGACCATGGAGGAGTTCATGGGCAGGCTCGATGCCTACCTGTCGTGGTACCGTGACGGGAGGCTCAAGAGCAATCTGGGCTACATGAGCCCGGCGCAGTACCGTCGGAGCCTGGGACTTGCAGCGTAGGGAACGGTCCAACTTTTCCGCCGCAGCCCCTTCTGCTCAAAAGCTATTGACTAAACACACGCCGCGATGCCGAGCATGCGGCGCACGCCGTCGGAGCCGACGCCGATCGCGGTGACGACGGCCGTTGACTGCACGCGACCGTCCCTCCTGCACTCGACGTACGTGGCGTCGAGGAACAGGTAGGGCACCTCGACTCCGGCCAGGCCGCGCGTCGCGAGCTCGCCGACCTCGGCGTCGAGCGACCTGCACATGGCGCTGACCTGGTCCTTCGAGAGCCCCTCTATGCCCATCTTGCGGGCGATCCGCTCCATCTTCCTCGTCGAGACGCCGTTCGCCCACGACTCCGCGACGGCCCTGTCGGCGCGCGAGTGGCGCTCGATTATCCCCTCGGGGAAGTAGGTCCCGGCCCTCAGCTTGGGTATGCGCAGGGTGATGTCGCCGACGGGGGTGGCAAGCCGCGCTCGCGGTAGCCGTTGCGCGAGTTCGCCCCGTCCTCGCACAGCATGTCCGCCTGCGCGTCCATCACCTCGTTCACCATCGACTCGAGCAGGGTCCGGGCGAGCTCCCTCATGTCGAGGAGCCCGTCGCCGTGGGTTGGGAGTTGCTGTAAAGTGTCCATTGCGGCCGTTGCCTTTCGAACGAATCCATCTCGTAGCTGATTTGAATTCTAGGCAGCGGCCGTCCCTTTAGCGACCTCCACTTACACCAACATTTCCGACGTGATCAGGCAATTAATGCTTTGTAGATAGACGCTTGAATTCCCATCAGGGAAAATCCTCCCTGGAGACACCGACGACGCTGCGCCCACTTCTTCACACGTCAATCGAGAATCCGTGCAGTACGGCCGATCTTTTCGAAATCTTGGAGCTCTAGGAGAACCGCGGCTCGACCATGCTCGCATCGCGGGCCGCATAGCAAGGCCAACCTACAAAGGGATTGAAAAAGGAGCCTCTCCGTGAGCGTGCCTCACAACTTGACCTAAAAGACGGCAATCGAACAAGCCTCGACTGTAAGAGCCCCTGCGATGCAGTAATCCCACCTCAACAACTCAATCATTGTCGGAATCATCGACACGTTAATTACCTCAACGATCCCATCCGCACCGAGGTATAGCACATAATCGAGGCCATCGGCATTTTCAAATATCCATTTCAGCAAGTTCTTATCACGGCTCAATCGATAATTCGTCAAATGCTCGGGTCTATAGAGATCACCGAATTTGCGCCCTTTTATATTACCCACCTTGATGTTTTCAAACATCTCCAGGCCCGGTTGTGGCATCTCCACCAGAAAAGCTTGGAGCGCAGTCTCGTTCCTCTCAAGATATTTATTTCGGCTATCCATGTGCTTGCACCAGGATGACTTAAACGACGATTCGAGATCGCGGTACTCCGCCATAGGTTGGAAATGCGCCGCGGTTTCCGCTTGAGGCAAAGCCATCGGTGCCGGCACACGCCGCCCCAATCCTTCGGTTAGCCCCCGCACGCGCTTATTGAAAGCAGCTTCTCGCTTTAAATACTCCGACCGCTTCTTTCTGCCAAGTGATGCCGTTACGCGAAAATGCTCGATGAAGCCTTTAGAAGATATGAAATCCGGAAATACGCTTGGCTCCTTATTGGGCTTTACCGAAAACAATAGTTCAGCAAAGCGATCAGTGTCTTCCATAGTGAAGCCGAACATGCGATCGAGGTCGTCGATCTTTTTGCGACCATCAGCATCTCCGCACAAACGCTGCCTAACTTGTTCAAGTGCCCGCTTCTCCGACTCTCCCCTATTGCAGCTCATCAAGCTCCCATCAATAAATCTTGGAGACCTCATACTCGCCCAAAATCGTAAGGAATCGCAGGGGTTCTAATACTGCCGTACGGCTATCTCAGTTGCCTTAGCTCGCCCATCCTCGCATACAGACCGATCTCTGAATTGGACCAATATGGGCAGATCCGCCAGCCCATCAAACCAGGCACATCCCTCTCAAACTTCCTGACCAAAAGCGCCAGCTTACCCTCCGATGAAAAACGATCCCACGCGCAAAAAAGCTTGCCGCAACGGCCCCTGTATGCGCTACGTCAATTCCTTTATCTTTTTGCCGGAACTCCCGCATAGAGGCAATTCGGGTCGCAATCATTAGCAACCACAGACCCAGCCCCTATCACAACACCCCCCCAATTCTCACACCTGGCAGAATGGTGGATCGAGCTCCTATCCAAGCACCGGGCCCCACAATAATATCCTCATAGGTACCTGTGCCTGCCCTACATTCCGACGTTCCAATCTTATGAGAGACACAAATAAACGATACGTCCATTGCAACATACACGTTATCGGAAATCGTGATTTTCGCATCGCCATCCCACCCCGTGTTAAATTGGCAGCGGTAGTTTATAAAACGTTGTTGCCAATTTCCACATTGGGCAAATTGAATTCGGCGCCAGACCTGATGCGTGTATTATCCCCTACTTTAACTCCCAATTTCTTGCATAGATAAACTCTCATTTTCTCGCTATGGCAATGGCGAATCAGGAGTCTGAGCAATGCAGACATGGAACCAGCCCTTCAATCTACGCTCGAGCAAATAGGCTTTTTCAGAGCCGCCCGAACGCACCAGCACTTCAAAGAAAAATTAAACCCACTCATACTGAAATCGAATTCAGGTACATGCATACCGTATTCGCCTGAAATTGCTCAAGGAGCATAGCGATCGCAATGGATACCTCGCGCTCAACGTACGGATGAACGTCCTTTCCTGCCGCTATGGCGCGTGCGAATGTCATGAGTTCATAGCGAATTCCCTCGCCGTCGAGCTGGTAGTAAAACCGCTCGTTCTCGGTGGCGTCTTCGCGACGAATCTCAAAGTAGTCCGTCTTCCACCAAGGTGCCGGCACGTAGATGTACCCCTCTGTGCCAGAAATGACCAGCGATCCTTCCGACTTTACCGCCTTGCCAAAAATGGCAGTACCAACAGCGTCGGGGTAGACAAGATCGATCTTTCCATACACGTCGAAGCCCGGGGAACTCGAAAGATCACATCTCAACAACCTCGCGTCCTTATAATCAGTTCCCAAAATCTGCAAGATAGGCAGAAGGGCAGTTGGCCCCCAAGCGGTCGAACTCGGCCACGCTCCCTCCGACCCGTTTTTAAGGGCATCTCGGTCAGCGAGGCTCGTGCATGTCGCTTGTATTGAGACAACACGTCCTATTTTGCCGCTCTTGACGAGGAGCAGAAGCCGATGATAGGCGGTGGAGTATGCGGTTTTAATCGCCTCTCGCAGTATCAGGCCACGTGACTCCGCCATGTTAAACAGCTCGCGGCACTTTTTTTGCAGAGAGAGCGATGGGAGAGTCGCACAAAACATGCTTTCCCTCGAGCAGGGCTGAGTGTACTTGATTCGCCCTGCAATCCGGATCGGAAGCGATTAGAAACGCATCCATCGTTAGCTCATCGCCAAGCGCGACCGGAGTGCCTTCCTTCATGGTGAGGGTCTTTTTATCAAGTAGGAATGGAGAAATCCCGTTGACATGCTTGCATTCACGTGCGTATTTCTCGGCTATTTGTCCGGTGCCAATAATCCCGATGTCCATAGAAGAGCGTTCTGAGCGTATCTCACTGCTCGACACACCCTCGGTGCGATCAAGATATACAACCTCGCAGTAATCGGAAAGGTAATCGAACTTGCCGCGCCAATCCGATCCGACAGTAAAAACATCGATTCCCAAGCGTTGAATGTCATCGATCTTCTGCCCCTCGTACTCCTCAACAATGATTTCGTCCGCGAGCCCTGTCGCCCTTACCGCTTCCATGCGCTCGGCGAGCGACTGAACGACATTGATTTTTCCCCTCCCGCGATCGAAACTGTCGGCAGTTACTCCAACCACCAGATAGTCCCCCAGCTCTCGCGCCCTTTCGAGCAGTCTCACATGGCCGCGGTGTAACAGGTCGTACGTTCCGTACGTAATTACCTTCTTCATCTCTCGCCTATCCAGTTGTCAAAGTGCCAAGCGTGGGAAATGCCAATTAACCCAACTATCGAGAAGCGATCTCTCTAAACGCTGTAAGCAGAGCAGCTTGATCAGCCTCGCCAATATCGCCGATATGACCCACACGGAACACATCGTCGGTATGTTCTCCGCCGTTAGGGCAAAACCAGATGCCGTAATCTGACTTAGCCGCGTTAACAATCGCGCGAGCGTCCCCGGCGGGCGCCCACAAGGCCGTCACCGCATTGGACGGCGATACCGGCACCTGTTTAAAACCAAGATCAAACGCAAGGCTCCTGAAGCCCGTCGCTCGTGCAACAATGCGGGAGCGCTCGGCAACTATTCCTTCCGATGCGAGAGCCTTCAGACGGACATTGAGCTGCATAAGCGTCGCAACAGCCGGCGTCCAAGGTGTTTGCCCGCGCTCACCGTTCGAAAGTGCCTGCTTTAAGCTGAGATACAGGCAGCGTTCGGGGTGCTCTTCCACCCGATCTTGAGCTCGACGAGACAACGCCACTATCGCGATACCCGGGTGACAAGCAAGGGCCTTTTGCGAGCCCGTAATCACCACATCCGCCCCGAGCCTTGCCATATCAAGCTCGTCGGCGATAAATGCGCTGATTGCATCGACGATCAACAGGATTCCATGGGCTTTGCAGAAATCTGAGATCACACTCATGTCGTACAGAAGGCCGGAGGATGTTTCGTGCATGTTGACCACAAGCGCCGTTGCGCCACCGGCAACCAGCTCAAGATCCGACACGCCAATTTGCGAGCCGAATCCGGGCTTAACCTCCGCGACATCGCTGCCATGTAACCGACACAGGTCGGTAAAGCGTTGCCCAAAGCTCCCGCCGTTCACCGCAATCACCCGATCAGAAGGTGACAAAACGTTCATGACGACAGACTCCATTGCCCCCGTTCCCGAGCAGGTAAGAAATACGCACCTTGCGTCCTTTGGAGAGGAAAGCAAGTCGAGCATAACCCCCTCGTTCTCAAGCAACATCGCGGAGACTCGGGCGTTCGAAAATAAGGGGCGCTCTTGCCGGAGACGGAGAGAACCTCTTCTTCCGACATGACTGGTCCAACAGTGAAATTAAGCATGGCATTCTCTCCCAAAACAGGGCACTTTCTCCAACTTGGCCACATGGGCGACAATTTCCCAGCCCTGCTTTTCATACCAGGGAATCAAAGCCGGGATATAACAGTACGCAAACGGGATTTTTCCACGTAACCTTGCATCGAACACAAGATCAGCTAAAACCACCGCACCATCCCCCTTTTGGGACCCCTTCCCCGCCTTCACTCCACCAATTACGGCAAGGTCGGAAGATTCACCATATGTGGCCGCATGCGCAACAATGGCACCATCTCTCTCGATTACCATGCTTCGGCAGCCTTGTGATTTTTCCCTCTCGACCAGCTGAGAGTAAAGTTCGTCAACTTCATAGTGCTTGCCAATTTCCGAGTCTCCGCAAATAAGTTTTGCCACAGAGAGTAACTCTTCACGCGATGCCCTGCGTGCCATGCCGGAAGCAGATGCCGCTTTGGGCGCACGCATGACGACTCCGGGTACCAAGGAGTAGCTGCCAAGGAATGGCAATAAGGCCGAGGCGATTGCCCTATTGCACTGCACCATGTCCAAACGTTGGGAACAAATCCACGATGCCGCTCCCTGTATCATCGAGTCCGAGACACCATCATCCGCGACGATATGGCCACCAGAATGATATCTATATACCACCAGGCGATAGACGTCTCCCAGCTGCACCGCGCCACATGAAATATCGCTGCCGGCAACACCGAGCGTCTCGTAATCTATCTTTAGATAGGGTGTCTCGTGCAGCTTTCCGTCAATATAATCACTTAACGGCTGAGTTTTGGATTTCACCGGCTCGAGCTTTTGAATCGTCATCAGTCAATCCTCCACGCCTTGTACGAATGAGTAACTCGAGCGGACTCTGGCGGAAGAACCATATAGTCCCCGTACCACTGTCTTAAGCCCGCATCCCAACACGACATTGCCGGAAATTGCCGACCCTCAAACTCCAACAGAACGCTTGATTCGTAATCGCCCTTAGGCAGTGCCCAGCTTTTTGTCAGTCCGGCGGCATAGCTGGTAACATAAGTCGCCTTGTCGTAACCGGGCGTGATGCTCAAACGCTCCAAATATGACATCATGTGACGTTTCGCGCGCTTCTCATCAAGAAGAACACAACCCAAGTTCTTAACCATACCTTTAATTTTGCCGTCTTCCTCAGCAGCTCCGTAAAACGACCAGTCAGACAACATTTGCATCCTGCAGAACTTCTCTTGGTTTTTTTGGCGCTCATTCTCACGAGATGGAGCACCATCAACTGGAAAAATATCCATCCACAAGCGCCCCTCGTAGACTCCAGCAGAAATTGGTTCCTGTGCAGCTATTCCTAAATTGACGTATTTGCAGAACGGACAAGAGTAGCCGTCGGATTCGGGAAGAACAAGCCCATAGCCGTTTGGTATCGACGCTGCAAGCGACAGTAGTTCCATATAGTCCGGACGAGGCATACAAACATCAAGGTCGTCATCCCAAGGAATAAATCCCCCGTGCCTTACGGCTCCGAGCAGGGTTCCTGCATATAAGGAATATCTAAGCTCGTGAATCCGGCAGAACTCATCGAAGGAAGTTAAGACTTCGATGAGCTCATTTCTGATTTCTTGGGTTGTCAGATAGTTCATGTCGGCCCTTGCTCCTTCCAGTCTTGTTGTTGGCATTTACAACCTCCAGATGAATCGAAATGTTCCTTGGAGTAACTGTTTTTCACGCTCCAGCCTTGTCCGTTGCTCAGACGCAGCACAACATCTAGTCAATTTACTTCCCAATGCAACCCTTGATTATGTTCAGTCGCACGCGAACAACCTTCGAACAACGGCTGTTACCGCTCCTGCGCGTGGTAGCGGGCCTCGGTGGCCTCTTTGGCGGGGCGCCACCAGACCTCGTTAGCGCGGTACCACTTGATGGTCTCCGCGAGTCCTGCGGCGAAGTCCGTGTGCGCCGGAACCCAACCCAGCTCGCGGCGGAGCTTGGAGCTGTCGATGGCGTAGCGGCGGTCGTGGCCGGGGCGATCGCGGACCCAGTCGAAGTCGTCCTCGGGGCGGCCGAAGGCGCGCAGGATCTCGCGCAGGACCGCGAGGTTGTCGCGCTCGCCGTCGGCGCCGATGAGGTAGGTCTCCCCTATGCGGCCCCTCGTCAGGATGCGCCATACTGCCGAGCTGTGGTCCTCGGTGTGGATCCAGTCGCGGACGTTGCGGCCGTCGCCGTAGAGCCTCGGGCGCACCCCGTCGATCAGGTTGGTCACCTGCCTGGGGATGAACTTCTCCACGTGCTGGTAGGGCCCGTAGTTGTTGGAGCAGTTGGAGATGGTCGCGCGCAGGCCGAACGTCCTCACCCAGGCGCGCACGAGCATGTCGGAGGCTGCCTTGGTGGAGCTGTAGGGAGAGCTCGGGTTGTACGGCGTCTCCTCGGTGAAGCGAGCGGGGTCGCCCAGCGCCAGGTCGCCGTAGACCTCGTCGGTGGAGACGTGGTGGTAGCGCACATCGTATTTGCGGCACGCCTCGATCAGGGTGTAGGTTCCCCGGACGTTGGTCTCCAGGAAGGGCGAGGGGTCGGCGATGGAGTTGTCGTTGTGGGACTCGGCGGCGTAGTGCACCACGCGTCGGCCCGGCGACCAGGCGGTCCACCAGCGCGGCGTCGCAGATGTCGCCGACCACGAGCTCGACGCGGCTCGAGGGAAGCCCCGCGATGTTCTCGGGGTTGCCGGCGTAGGTGAGCTTGTCCAGCACGGTGACGTGCACGCCGGGGTGCTCGCGCACCACATGGTGGACGAAGTTGCTGCCGATGAAGCCGCAGCCGCCGGTGACGACGATGTTCTTGGGCTTTGTGGTCTTATCTCTCATTTCCAATCTCCTTATTTCTTACTTCTAGCAGATATCCAGATATATGGTCTATCGATAAGGTTCCCGCAGTTCGTAAGTATGGCTTGTTCGCCAACGCTTTAGAAGCAACATCATCATCCGTCAGGTGAGCTCAAAATGCCTATCTATGTAGACCGACGCTATTCGACTACTCCACACGAACGTTCGCCACAATAGCGGACACGCAGTCACCAATCTCCGTGCTACTCCTCCCCAGTCTAAACTCAACCCATTCAGCCCCTGAGATGTCTAGGCCATCGAGCTGAATTGGAGCAGTTGAGCGACTCATTTCTGGTGAGGTGTAAATACTTTGATATTCAGGCGAATCAGCATATTTAACTAATATATCCAGCAGAACCTCCCGACCGCTTCCTTCAGGCGACACATCAGACGGCGCTATGGTTAGGCTCATGCGTGAATATTTGTTACCAAGATAATAGGCGGCATACCCATAATCATCGGGAGCCCAATAGCTCAAATAGGAGCAATCCCCCGCTTGATATCGATTTCCAAGGCTATCTGTCATGAACTCTTCATTCATCTCAAACCGATTGGAATCAACAACCTTCTCTTTTAAGAGATTCTTTATCGCCTCATGCTCTCCTTTGGATTCACTCGAAGCAGGTTCCAGTTTATTTAAGCGATCCTCCATGCCATCAATTTGTTGTTTGAGCGTTTCAAGCTCATCTCGGAGCGCACTGTTGTCTCCTTTGAGTTGCGTAACATCTTCGCCATTTATCACGAAGCTAAATACCTGCGGAGAGAAAAAGCTCACAATGAGACTCACCGCGCTTGCAATTATTACACCAACTACCCCCTGTAAACCTGACTCAAGTAGCCTACGTTTACTGGAGGGAATGGAATTAACTGGTTGATTGTCCTGCGACGAACCATGGACTTCAGACGTCTCATTCTGACTTTTATGCTGTCGATCCATGAATCTCCCTTTACAAAGATTGCGAATTAAGAAAATGGTCTATTTTCTCGGCGGAAGAGGACAATCCCTCTTCGGCAACCGCAATAAGGTAGCGCCCGTAATCAGTCTTTCCCATTGTTTTCCCTAGGGAATAAAGTGCCTTCGCATTAATGAAACCACGCCTGAAAGCCACTTCCTCGATACAACCAATGTAGTACCCTTGGCGCGATTCAACGGCCTCAACATACTCGGCAGCCTTCAATAAACCTTCGGGCGTTCCAGTATCCAGCCATGCCATTCCGCGCCCCATAAGCTCCACAGAGAGTTGACCACGATTGAGATAGAAACTATTGACGTCAGTGATCTCCAGCTCTCCACGAGAACTAGGCTCCACCCCAGCTGCAACTTCGGAAACCGATCCGTCGTAGAAATACAATCCGGGAACAGCATAGTTCGATTTCGGTTTGCTGGGCTTTTCCTCAATGCCGAGCTCACGCCCCTCATCGTCAAACTCGACAACACCAAACGCTCGCGGATCCTTCACTGGATAGCCGAATACAACGGCGCCTCCCTCAACTTCCACCTTTTTCCTAGCCCGCCTCAGAAGACATGTAAGATCTTGACCATGAAACAGGTTGTCACCCAGAACAAGCGCGCAAGGTTCATGCGCGAGAAACTCTTCACCAATGGTGAACGCCTCCGCCAGACCTCGTGGCTCCCTCTGCACGGCGTATTCGATTCGCATGCCAAGTTCAGAACCGTCATCTAACAAATTTCGAAACACCGGTAGATCGCGAGGAGTCGAGATGATGAGAATCTCGCGTATGCCCGCAAGCATCAAAACGCTCAGCGGATAATAAACGAGTGGCTTATCGTAAATAGGCAACAACTGCTTGCTCACCGCTTTTGTAACGGGATGTAGCCGTGTTCCCGAGCCACCTGCAAGTATTATTCCCTTCATTTCCTATCTATCCCTCCATTGATCAAATTTAAATAACGCCTGTGATTCTTTACCAATCAGACTGATTCATTTTTCAACTCGTCCATATGCCCATTGACTGAAGCCTTATCCTTCAGAATCGGCATCGCATAGTGAAGTCTTAATCCGAGCATTAATGCCTCAGTAATACAGCGAATAACGCATATCAGGTGCATGTTAGCCATACCCAAGACAGAGACAAGCAGCAGCGACACAATGCAGAAAATGGCGCTAACAACGGTCGAATGAGTAACTTCCGCAACCTTTCCAGCGGATCCAAGCACGGGCCATCCAAGCAGCATTCCGAAAAACTAAAACTAGCAGTGGACTCACCCAAACCAAACCCAAGATCCTGCCAAATACTGTTCTCCGACCCAAACGAGCATGATTATAGTTTGAAAGGTACAGAAAGCAGCTGTTCCCACTGCGACACAAGGCAATGCCAAAAGACTTAACCTTTTTGCGAAATGGTAGTCGCCAGTATTTACCATGTGAGGATAAAGGCTGTTGATAATTGGCTCGTACAGCGCCTGCACCGCCGTCACGGCTGTCATAGAGAGAGACCAGTAAGATATTTGAGCCGTATCCGTTACAACTACTCCAATTAGAAGCGTTGTGAAACCCGAGAATACACTTGCAGCCATATTGGAAAAACAATACAGTCCAGAGGTCTTTAGCTCGGAAAGCGCCTCACGCAGCGGGACGATGGTGATTGATGTTCCAAACCTATTCCTTGCCGCAGCAAATGACCAAACAAGTGCAATGCCGTTTGAAACAATATCAAGCAGCGGAATCCACATGATATCGGCTGACGAACTCACTAAAACAAAGGTGAGAACCGTGGAGATGCTTTTTGAAACCAAGAAGCGTATCGTAATCGGACCCATATCCTCATGGCCTTGAAAAAGGAAATCTGGCACCAGCCCCTTGCCGCAGACTGCAATAAACGCAAGGAAAACATATGGTAGATTTGTTTTCGTAATCGGTAAAACTGATGCTGCACCCATGGCGACCGCACTTGCCACAATGCACAGAACCACGCGAGCCTCCGTCACCGCGCCAATTACGCGATTCTCTGCCTCAACCGATTCTGCCCTCGCAATTTTCTTAGTTCCCGATAGGTTGAAACCAAAATCTATAAATACTTGCACAAACGACATGAACGACACAAGGTAGGCGTAGAACGCGTAGCCCGTCGGCTCCAACACTCGAGTAAGGTACGGTAGCGTCGCAAGTGGAAACAGATACTTAACCACCTGTAAGCCATACTGCCATATTGCATTTTTATAGAAAGGGGCATGAGCATTGGACATGGATTTAACCACTGTTTTCGTTCGGGGGGATGTTTGCATAACCAGACACGGACTACTCAAAAAGCCCGATGCCAATAACGTAAGGGAGCATATCGTCTTGGTTTTCTGTAAGCTGTGCGACAAACCAAACAGCAAGAATCAAGAAAATGCCGAGTTTTAATAGCTGCGCCCATCCCTTTTCCGTATTGTCAACAACCGAGGGAATCATCGAAATGTGACCGGGTAACAGAACCAAAGAAGTCTATTGATAAGAGGGCTCGCTCCATACACAAGACCAACTACACCAGAACGACGCATAGAGGAAATAGAATGAAAATCCTGTCATCGTTGCACGAGGCGCCGTCTCGATGGCCAAAAGATGCAATTCCGAAAATGGAAATACCTAGGAGTGCAGCATAGAGGTACCTAATGCGCCCCGCCCCTAGCCCAGAAAAGATTGCAGCATTCTGGACTCCATTGTACATGGAATAAATAGGGAACAACCGCATAAATACATCTGAGAGAACGACCAGAGCAGAGCTAAAAAAGGCTGCAACAGATAATACGATTAATAGGCTCTTTCTGTTATGCCTCCCATTCCGAATATATAATGCAGCAATAACACATGGGAAGATCATTAAAGCTGTAGCATGAATTCCAAGAGCAATTACAATGAGGATCCATGCGCGGATTTTTCTGACTCCATAGAGACAGAAATCTAAATACGCATTAAGTGCAAGGGCGACCGCAACATACTGCCTCATGCCGTTGAGACTCTGAAAGAACATTCCAAGACAAACATACACTAATATCGATATAAGAGGTCTATTTGATGATCGCTTAATAAAATATGCAATACCGATATTTGTGATCAATGCATTAAAAAGTAGCAACGCCTGATGAGAGAACCCAATCCTTCCAAGTACCCAAGCATATGAGACATAAACTGGAGCCGTTATTGTTGAGATAGGGAATGCATCACTTAAGTCGGAACAGCCTGCGATTCGATAGTACATGTTGCTATACAGCAACGTATCGGTACCTACGGTTAGCCCACGAAATCCGGCCACCAGTGTCATAACCAGCGCAATGACAACAAGCCCCGCGTCCTCACTGCCTTTCACGCGTGCCACATTAAGGACAATAAAAATAGGCTTATAAGTATTAATGAAATGTACGGAAGCATAACCTTAATGAGACCATCCTATTGGGCATTCAGCAGCAATCGATATACGTCACAAAAACTCTAAATGGAGCACACCCCATTTTTGAAATTACAGCAGCGATCTTTTCTCGTTTTCTGGCACCAGGGTCATGGATTACCGTCGAGGAATATCTCTGCAGTTCCCCCCACAACTCCACCTGAGCCTCTTTATCCGCCTTGGGGATCTGGGAGAAAACAACACGGCAGATAGCAAAGCAGCGGGAACACACCGCGTCGGATAGCCGGGGATACCACAATTCCATGTTACGCCGCATGCGTCTTGTTATCTCTATACAGCTTTCCATTTTTTTTGTAGTTAAACGCGCCGCGCATAATGCTAGTAGAGCGTTGCCGATAAGCATATAAATCCGTCGCCTCCAAAACAGCGACCCCTTTGCACTCGTGTGCAAATCTATATGCCGTTTCATCGTCCTCGTAATACAACCCCTCTGGGAAATATATTGTTTCAGCTAGCTCACGTGTATATAAACGCCAAACAGCGCCAGCCCAGCTTTTTGATAAAGTATTTCTTCCTGATATTGTTCACCTGTCAAAACTTTATATTCAAGCGAAGCGTCCAGGTCGTTCCGAGCACTGGCTCCGACCCGTCAAAAACTCCTCACCATGCCGCATGGTTGCCATCTTCATTTCAGATTGCTCGATAGCCCGATACAGCGCCTCATAGAAAACAGGAGATATGAAATCATCGCTATCAATAAAGCCTATGTAGTCACCATGGGAAGCCTTTACCCCTGTGTTGCGCGCGGCGCTAAGGCCGCCGTTTTGCCGATGGATAGCCTTGATGCAATCGTGTTCACTCGCATATTTGTCGCATATTGATGAGCTCGCATCAGTGGAGCCATCGTCGACTAACATGATTTCTATGTTTGGATAAGTTTGACCTAAAATGCTTCCGATGCATTCTTCAAGATACTGCTCAACGTTGTACACGGGGACAACGACTGAGATTAAAGGATACGGTTTGTCTTCAGCTAGCTTCTTGTTCACTTATCGTCCCATCTCGGTCAAGGCATCGGCATAGTAGTCTTGCAACCTGTGCGCTTCCGCCTCTGAGTCGAAACCGGCGGCGATGCACTCTTCCGCGTGTGAGCGTCGCGCCTCCCTTGCCGAGCAAAAGGCATTGATTTCCTCGGCCCACTTCTTGGCACCACTATTCAATGGAAGGAAATGTCCGAGTTCGCAGAACGACGCCTCAGGTGTGATCTCGGTCGAAAAGAACACATCGGCTCCAGCACACTGCGCCTCCAGCCCCACAATGGGAAGACCCTCGTAGAGACTCGGCAACAGGAAGCAGTCCATCGCTTGGTAGAAACCCACGATATCCTCTCTGCGACCCAAATAAATCACCTGATCGGCGAAGCCATTGCCATTCATGTACGACAGCATTTGCTCTTTATAATCACCATCGCCGATAAGCAGGAACCGTGCCTTGGGATTAAGCTTGCAAAGCTCCTCAACAACCTCCATCAGAAACATGGGGTTCTTCTGTGCGGCGAATCTGCCGATAAAGCCAGCAAGCAGTTCGTCGTCAGCGACGCCCAGCTCAAAACGAATCTTTGCGCGGAGAGCCGGATCGAAGGAATTCTTTCGTGAGTCAATCGCGGTCTTGAAGACGTCGACTCTGCCCGCCTCGAACAACTCATCTCCGAACTGCCAACGTCCACAATCCGCACCACAGGACATGTAGTGCGTCGCATACAACTTGGAGAACTTGCGCAGGATTAACTTAAGGAAGGTTTTGGGCTCAAGCTCGTTAGCCATGGAGAGGCTCTCTGTGATGCGCACCGGAATGCCGCACTTCTTAGCCACGTGCAGAGGAAACACGTTCATAGTGCTATTGAAGGCATGCAAAACATCAAAGTCCTCGCTCCTAAACACCGCCTCCATGTCGGACATGTTCTTGAGGATGTTCCGATACGGAGCGATTGTATGAACGTAGCCGCCGTACTTCTCAATCTCCTCCACTGGCACCGCATTTGAGTCTGAATCGCAAATGAAGTGGACTTCGACCTTCGCGGGGTCAAAGTTGAAGAAATACTGCATGGTTAGAGTCTTCTTGCCGCCCGAGTTCATCTTCCCCTCGATAAAGGCGACCTTGATGGGGCGATTTCCCAGCATCCCTATTCCTCCGGAATTCCAGAGAAGAAGTCCTTGACGCAGGAGACGACATACTCGAAGTCCTCTAGCGACATGCCATAGAACATCGGCAGGCGAACCAAACGATCGGAGTCCGCCGTCGTATGCTCGTCAACGCCATCGAATCGACCAAATCTCTCGCCAGCAGGGGCGGTGTGCAGCGGAACATAGTGGAAGACGCAGCCCACGCCACGCTTCTTCATGAAGGAAATGAAAGATGTGCGCTCCTCCAAGTCGGCGAGCTTGATGTAGAACATGTGCGCGTTGTGCTCGCAACCAGTCGGCACGGTTGGGAGCGCTAGCAAACCCCTCTCAGCTAAGGGAGCCAGCGCGGAGTAATACGCACGCCAAGTCGCGAGGCGGTTCTCGTTGATCTCATCGGCATGCTGAAGCTGCGCCCAAAGATAAGCGGCGTTGAGTTCAGAGGGGAGGTAGCTCGACCCGAAATCAACCCAATTGTACTTGGCAACCTGCCCGCGGAAGAACTGGGCTCGGTTGGTTCCCTTCTCGCGGATGATCTCCGCGCGGTCGCAATATGCCGGGTTGTTAATAGAGATTGCCCCGCCTTCACCCATCGAGTAGTTCTTCGTCTCATGGAAGCTGTAGCAACCGAAATCTCCAATTGTACCGAGGGCACGGCCTTTATATGTGGCGATAACGCCCTGGGCGGCATCCTCTACCACCAACAAATTGTGCCGATGGGCGATATCCATGATGGTATCCATCTCGCACGCAACGCCAGCGTAGTGAACGGGCACGATCACGCGCGTGCGATTAGTGATGGCCGCCTCAATCTTGGTCTCGTCGATATTCATCGTGTCTGGACGAATATCCACAAACACGAGCTTCGCACCAGCAAGCACAAAGGCGGTGGCGGTAGACGTAAAGGTGAACGAGGGCAGAATAACCTCATCACCCGGTTTTAGGTCGCATAAAATGGCGGCCATCTCGAGGGCACTCGTACCACTCGTGGTCAGCAACACCTTATTTGACGAGAACCGATTCTCCAACCACTCGTTGCATTTCTTGGTAAACGGGCCATCGCCGCAAATCTTGCGGTTTGCCTCTATGGCCTCCTGCACGTACCCGATCTCATCCCCAACACAAGGAGGAACATTAAAGGGAACCTCATGGTTTATGATGGCTTGCATGGAAATGGTACCTTTCTCGCATCGCATGAGTTATTCATAAGGACGTTTGTCTTTTATCTAGTTAGCTGAATCGCCTGACATTCAGGGATGACGGAATGGCTTCGAATCCGTCTGCAGCCGCAACTTTGGAACTGAATTACTTCCCTCAATCGGTCGACACTTCTACACGCAGGCCACAGAGTCATATCCTCATGGCCGAGTCGTGGAAGCTCTCGCGAGTATGCGGAACTCGGTCCGACTCACGTCACTGTCCCGTCCTCTCCACGAACATGGTCTTGAAGGTGCGGACGAAAATCCGCAAATCCAGCGCCAGGCTCGCGTGGCGCACGTAGAAGAGCTCGAGCATCTGGCGGTCGCCGTTCTCCCACGTCGCCTCGTTGCGCTCGGTCACCTGCCACCAGCCGGTGATGCCAGGCTTGCAGGAGAGGAACTCGTCGCGGCCGTCGCCGAACTCGTAGGTCTCCTCGAGCGTCACGGGCCTGGGGCCGATCACGGACAGGTCGCCCGTGAGCACGTTGATGAACTGCGGCAGCTCGTCCAGGCTCGTCCTGCGCAGGAAGCGGCCCACGCGCGTGATGCGCGGGTCGTCGTCGAGCTTCTGCTCTCGCCTCCAGGTCTCCAGCTGCCCGGGCGTCATGTAGCGCTCGGGGTTCGAGTGCGCGTCCGGCACCATGCTGCGCAGCTTCCAGATGTAGATCCTCTTGCCGCCGCGGCCGACGCGCTCGTGGCGGAAGAAGGGCCTGCCCGGGCTGTCGATGCAGATCGCGGCGCACACCGCGGCCACGGGGACCACCAGGACGGCGCAGACCCCCGCGGAGAAGCAGATGTCGAACGCCCTCTTGACAAAGCGGTAGCCGGCTCCGCCGGGCTTTGGCGCGGGCACGGTGTCGTCCGACGGCGGGCACTGGAACTCTCCACGCGCATAGCGACGCGGTTTCAACGCCTCCGTCGCCCCCTCGCCCTTCGTATTCGTTTCGCTCACATCAGCACAGCCTGCAATTGGCATTTGAGGCTGCCCCCCCCCCGCTCATGCCACGCCTCGTTCCGACGCGGCACTGCGGGCTCCTTGCAAGTCCTTCATCAGCCATTTCTCCTTGGAAAGCACGCCCAGGCCCACGCGCGTGGACACTTTGCGGCCGCATACGTCGATCTCCAGCACCGCAGTGCTCTTGCGGCGCCAGATCTCCTTGACCATCGCCTCGTGCCCTACCAACGGACCGCCCGTTATCACCACGCGGTCGCCGTCTTTCACGCCCGTGCTCATGGGCACCACGCGGTTCCCAGGCTTGGTGAAGCCACCAATGATCTCGACCTCGTCGGGTGTCAGCGGTACAAACTCATTGCCTTGGGCCAGCAGCCTCGCGAATTCGTCCATATCGAGCAGCATGGCCTCGACCGCTTTGGGGTCATCGCAAATCGCGATGAGGTACCCCGGCAGCAAGGGCTTTTGCACGGGGACCCACCGGCCGCGAACCTTGATCTCGGTCTCGTATTTAGGTGAAAACACTTCTTGCAACAGGCACTTGGGCACCACGCGGCCAATGAGCGCGGCCATGGCGTCTTCGCGCCCTTTCATTACCTGAATCACATACCACTGCACGTACATCACCGCCTTAAGAACATTCCTATCGAGGGCGGGAAACGCAAAAGCGAACGCAGGTTGCGGCGAGCCCTATGGCTACGCCCACCCGGTGCATGACCGACAAAAAAAACGTCCGCTATACATTCCCCAACCCACCGAGGTCTGCTCTTGGCACCACGTCGACAAGAGGGTATGGACACGCCGCCTATTGGCAACGGCAATTACCGATACCCCTCCCCCCTAAAATATGCGGACGGTGGATATCAGCTTATCGCTTGGTCAAGTTTACTATTAATAAACCCTTTAGGCGATTCTCTCCATAATATTTATTAATACTGAACTAATTACAGAAAACCCAGCAGTGTGTTTCCTATCGCTAAAACTGGAGGCACCAAATGGGTAAGCAAGACAAAACTGAGCGGGGTAAGACGCAACTTGCCCGACTGCGCAAAGCGCGTGGCCTTACGCAGACGGAAATCGCCTACGACCTTGGTGTAAGCAAAGCGACGTACAGTTCTTGGGAGAGCGGGCGCATTGAATTGGGGGCAGGGCGTATCACCGCCCTGGCCGAACGCCTTTGCTGCACGCCCAACGACATCCTCGGGTTTGCCTCCACCCCCGAGCATGACGAGCCCGCCCGTTACGAACCCCTCACCGAGGAGGAGCTTCACGCCATCAAACTGTTCCGTTCCTGCCCGCCCAATATCCGCCACAGCATCCTCGACATCATGCAAACCACCGTGAAAGGCTGGCGGATTGGATAAATCTTGCAATCCTGCGTTGCAAGATCACGTGCCAGCATGGCAGGTGCTCGAGCTTTTACCTGCGGTTTCGCTACTTCTCGATGGTATAACCGACGCCCCAGATGTTCTTGATGAAGCGTGGGTTCTGGGCGTCGTCGCCCAGCTTCTCGCGCAGGTGCCGGATGTGCACCATGACGGTGTTGTTGGACCCCGCCATGAACTCCTCGTCCCACACGGCACGGAAGAGCTCCTCAACCGGCACCACGCTCCCGCGATGCTCGGCGAGATACAGCAAAATCGAGTACTCGAGGGGCGTGCAACGCACGGGCTTTTCGTCCACCGTCACCGTGCGAGCATCCTTGTTGATGGAGAGCCCGTTGAACGAGATGATGGGCCCCGCCTCCTCGGCAGCAACAGCCTGCTCGCGACTGCCGTAACTCGTGTACCTGCGAAGTTGCGCCTTGCAACGCGCCACCAACTCAAGAGGGCGAAACGGCTTGACCATGTAATCGTCCGCGCCGAGTGTCAGACCCTCTATCTTGTCGGACTGGCTATCGCGCGCGGTGAGCATGATCACGGGGTAGGTGCGCTCAGAGCGAATGGTGCGCAGTAGCTCAAAACCGTCGACGTCGGGGAGCATGATGTCCAGCACAGCAAGGTCGAACTCTTGCTCCAAGATCAGCCGCGCCGCATCGGCACCCGTATACGCCAGCGTGACGTCATAGCCCTCGTTACGCAGATAGATGCCCACCAAATCCGTGATGGTCTTCTCGTCATCCACGACCAGAATGCGCGGCGTCTCCATAGCATGCTCCTTTCGCCCACGCCCATTATGGCGAAGACTCCATTTCCGCGCACCCCTTTACAAGTGCATTAAGGAAATGCTAAGCGAAAAGCCAAGTAGCCGTTTTATACGTGGGACAACATTTACGGTAATCTTGAGGTATCGCGCTGAGCGCACTCCCCTGGCTTCCGAATCCCCAAAGAGGTCCACATGAGAAAACCCCGCACAGCCACAATCGCCGCATCCCTCACCACGGCCCTCGCCCTTTTCGCCGGCTTCCCCATACCAGCCATGCTGAAATTCGCACAAGTGACGTCATCCTGGGAACCACGGCGGCGGACCGCGGCATCGAACAGGGCGAATTGCCCGACATCACCGCTCCGCATGCCATGGTGCTGGGCCAAGACGGTCTGGCCTACTATGAGCGCAATGCGGACGAGCCCATCAAGATCGCCTCGGTCACCAAGGTCATGACCGCTCTGGTGGCACTTGAGCACTGCGAGCTTACCGATATCGTCACGGTCGACCACTCCGCGGCAACGGTGGGCGAATCGAGCCTGGGCCTTTTGGAGGGAGACGTCCTCACCATGGAGGACGCACTCACGGGCCTCATGGTCATGAGCGGCAACGATGCGGCAACGGCAATCGCCATCGCCGCCGGAGCCAAGATCGACCCTGCGACCACCGACCCCTATTCCACGTTCATTGAGGCCATGAACCAAAAGGCAAAGGAGCTGGGCTGCACGGATACGGTTTTGAGAACCCCCATGGCCTCGATTTCGACAGTTGGGCGGGCAATCTGCATTCGACTACGCGCGACGTAACCGCGGTGTTCGCAGCCGCCATGAAAAACGAAAACTTCCGCGCTATTGACAACAGCGACCGCACATCGATTTCCGTAACCTCCGCCGATGGCAGCCAGCGCACGCTCACGCTGACCGTTCGTAACCAGATTCACGGACAGGAGGGGAACATCGGCGGCAAGACCGGCACCACGATGGAGGCGGGTAACTGCTTTGTGGGCGCGTTCTCGCGCGAGGACGGCGGCGAGGTCTACGTGGCCATCTTCGGCGCCGCAGACAACGACACGCGCTTTGCCGACACGCTCGCCTTGGCGAACTGGTACTACGACCACATCGCCACGGTACCCTACATCAACACCCCCGTCACACGTAACGGCGTTCCACTGGTGGGCGAGGCGACGTGTAGCGCATGGTGCGACCGAACTGCCGCGGTCACCCTCGAGGACCCCAACGCGACGTTCAGTGTATTTAGTCTGGGCGATGAGCTCGTGCAGGACGTGGAGTATGACGAACTGGACGGAGCCGTCGAGCAGGGCGCAACCGTGGGCACCATGTCCCTGCGGCAAGGGGATGTAACCGTGGGAAACGCCAACCTCGTCTCCGCGGAATCCGTGCCGGAGCCCAACCCGTTCGAGTGGCTCATGATTAAATTTGACCGGCTGATCCGCTTGTTCGAGGGCAGGCCGAGTACGGCCAAGTCGGTCGTCGTGAACGAGGTCGCCGATCCACTGGGCTATGACAGCTGGGGCGCGGCATAAGTAGCTGCTTTGAGCCCACTGCGTTGAGCTTGTGCCCGCTGGCCGCAAGCGGAAGCTTAGCGCCCGTCGCGCTCCTGGGTGAGCTTTTTCGCCTGATGGCGTGAGATGAACCATGTCACGAACGTGGTGATGAACAGCAGGGTCGTGGCTATACTGGCAACCGATTCCAGATCGTGGTTGCCCAGGTAAACGCCAAGACGCGACACCATGAATGCGAACACGGTGGCAGCGAGCAATCCGTACGCCACGCGCGCGAGGGGCAGTTCGCGGTGCAGTTCGTTGTCGATGGGCGCGGGGCCCTGCGCCGCTTCACGACGGGCGCGGAGCTCACGCGCGGTCTCCATGGCGCGGGCATCCTCCGCCTTGCGGCGTCCGTCATCCTGCGACGCACGAGTGCCGTGAGTCTTCTTCTTGCTGCTCAATAGTATCGATCTCCCTGGCTCACGCAACGCGCGGGTTCATGTCGCGCCCTGTATGACCTTCTACCCAAACAAGCCGACCGCGTTATCCCACGCCGCCTGAGCGACCGTCTTCGGTAGCTCGCCAGTGCAATCCGCACGGTCAAATACCAGCACATCGGCGGTCTGCGCGATCATGGCCGGCTCGCACTCCAATCCGCGGATGGGCTCGGGCGCCATATACGGGCAGTCAGTCTCGAGCAGCAAGCGGTCGAGCGGACAAGCGGCAAATGCCTCGCGGACCGCATCGTTGCGCTTAAAGGTTGCAGCACCGCCAAATGCAATGTGGCACCCAAGGGCAAGGAAGCGCTCCATGGTGGTGCGATCCTCACCAAAGCAGTGGAGCACGCAACCCGAAGCGGGAACACCCACCTGTTCGAGCACGCGCGCTGCATCGGCATGGGCCTCGCGGGATTCATCCCCGTAGTCATTGCGAAGATGAAGCTCAACCGGAACATTGCGAGCAACGGCAAGCTCGACCTGCCGCGCCATGACGTCCATCTGCAGATCGTGCGGAGCCGCCTCGATGTCATCGTCCGCATCGAAATGGTAATCCAAGCCAACCTCGCCCACGCCCACGCAGAGCGGATCTTCCAACGCGGACTCGACCTGCGCATGCAGCGCATCGGTGTACTCGGGGGCACCATATGGATGCACGCCCACGAGGTACCTCACGGCAAGCGGCGAACCGTTCTCCGCCGCGCAATTGACCGCCGCCTTAAGCCACGCGGAAAACGCGCGGGCGTCCGGAGTCTCTTCACTGCGATCGGCTAAGGGATCGTACAGGGCAACCAGCGAGCGAACGCCAGCCTCGTATGCGCGGGCGAAAACGTCCGCCATGCCTTTGTCCTTCCCCCAAAACGACCGCCAGATGGGCATGCGTGTCGTAAAGCGGTGCCTGAGGCGCAGGAAGCGTGAACGTCTTGTTCTTTTTGGTGTAGACAATCGGCATGTGCGAAAGGTCCTAGTCGAACGATTCCGAAAGAACGGCTGCGAGCTTGATGAACTCATCCGTGGTGAGCGCCTCGGCGCGCGCGGTGGGCGCAATGCCACATGCCTCGAACGCCACGTCGAGTGCCGCCTTGTCAAAACCGTTTGAGCTCATGGAGTTGCGGATGGTCTTCCGACGCTGGGCGAATGCGGCGTCGACCACGCGCGACACGCACGCAGCATCGATCGGGGCATAATCCGATTCGAGGCACGCCAGCCCGACGCACGCGAGGGCGTCGACGCGGTCGATGCGCACGACGGCGGAGTCCACGTGCGGGGCGGGCATGAAGCAGCGTGGCGGCACCTCAAAACGCCCAGTCACCTCGCCATACAGGGAAAGCTTTACCGTGTAGGCGCCATACGCTTTGGTGCCCGCCACGGCGGCGATGCGATCGGCCACCTCTTTTTGCACCATGACGACCGCACGCTCGAGGCTCGGCATGGTCTGGAAGAACTGCAAGATGATGGTGGCGGCAACGTTATAGGGCAGGTTCGCCACGAGCATGGTGGGCTCGCCGCCGCTCGCCTCGGCGATGGCCGTCGGCGGGACAGCGAGTGCGTCGCCCATGATGAAGCTGAAGTTGTCATGGTCCATGGCATGCGCGGCCAACACCTGCTCAAGCTCGGAATCCATCTCGATGGACGTCACGTGCGCGGCTTCCTGAAGGAGCGCAAGTGTGAGCGTGCCGATGCCGGGACCCACCTCGAGCACGCGCTCGGAGCCGGAGAGGTCGGCGAGCGCCATGATGCGCTCGATCACATGGTTGTCGATGAGGAAGTTCTGGCCCAGGCGATGCTTGGTCGCCAATCCAAAGGCCTCGAGCATCTCGCGTGTCGCGGTGGGATTTGCCAGCGGGGAAGTCGTCATCGTTAGCCCAGACGCGGGAACAGGGCGTCGCCCTTCTCGACCGGCAGCCCCGCAGCGAGCTGGCCCCACGCGCAGGCGGCGGCCATGTCATCGGTCGCGGCCTCGCCCTCGCAGCCGATGCGGCGCAGGGCCTCGGCGCTCGTGCTCGGCATGAGCGGCATGAGCAGGTGCGCGGAGATGCGGATCGCCTCGAGGAGGTTCCAGATCACGTTGGCGAGCTCGCCCGCCTTCGCGGAATCCTTGGCGAGCGTCCAGGGCTCGGAGTCCTCGATGTAGTGGTTGGCGGCGTGGATGAGGTCCATGACCTCCTTGGCGGCGTCACCATAGGCGAAGGCCTCCATCTTGGCGGCATAGCGCTCGAAGATGCCCTCGGCGGTTGCGGCCAGCGGATTCTCGACGCAACCGGCGGCCGTGGCGTCGCGCTCGGGCGTTGCGCCGTCGAAGTACTTGATGCACATGTTGGTGGAGCGCGAGATCAGGTTGCCCCAGCTGTTGGCGAGATCGGCGTTGTAGACCTGCTCCATGCGGCCAAAGCTGATGGCGCCGTCGGTGCCCGGGGTGACGTCGGTCATGAAGTAGTAGCGGTAGCCCTCCACGCCGAGCTTCTCGATGACCTCGCGCGGGGCGATGGCGTTGCCGCGGGACTTGGACATTTTCTCGGCCTTGCCGGTCTCCTCGTTCTTGACGGTAAGGAAGCCGTGCGCAAAAACGTGCTCGGGCAGGGCTTCACCCAGCGCCATGAGCATCGCGGGCCAAATCACGCAATGGAAGCGGATGATGTCCTTGCCGACGATATGGGTCTGCGCAGGCCAGCGGTAGGCGAAGTCCGCAGCGGCCTCGTCGCCCGCGGCGCCGTAGCCCACGGCGGTCATGTAGTTGGTCAGGGCGTCGAACCACACATAGGTGACGTGGTCGGCGTCGAAGGGCACCTCGATGCCCCAGTCGAAGGAGGTGCGGGAGACGGAAAGATCATTCAGGCCGCCCTCCACGAAGGAACGGACTTCGTTCATGCGGAAGTCGGGCTGGACAAAATCCGGGTGCTCGTCATACAGGGCGAGCAGCTTGTCCTGGAACGCGGAGAGCTTGAAGAACCAGCTCTCCTCCTTAACGCGCTCGAGCGGGCGGTCGCAGTCGGGGCAGAGGTGCCGGCCTTCCGTGCCGCGGGCCTCGTCGGCCTTCTCGACCTGGGTCTCGGTGAAGAAGGTCTCGTCCGGCACGCAATACCAGCCATCGTAGCTGCCCTTGTAGATGTAGCCGGACTCCTGCATGCGCTCCCACAGGTACTGGACGGCGCGCTTCTGGCGCAGCTCGGTGGTGCGGATGAAGTCGTCGTTGGAGATCTCCAGCTCACGCCACAGATCGTGGAAATGCGGTGCCTGGGAGTCGCACCACTCCTGCGGGGTCATGCCGTGCTTCTCGGCGGCCTCGGCCACCTTCTGGCCGTGCTCGTCCATGCCGGTGAGGAACTTGACGCTGTAGCCAGCGGCACGGCGATAGCGCGCCTGGACGTCGGCGATGATGGTCGAGTACGCGGTTCCCAGATGCGGGTCGGCGTTCACGTAATAGATGGGCGTGGTGATGTAGTAGGACGGCTTCGTGCTCATGATGCGCGGCTTCCTTCTCGCTGGTTGTTCATGCAATTCTTCATTCTAGCAGGAATGCCCGGTGTGCCATTGGGGGACGGGCCCCTTTGGCACAAGGGGGCGCTGGGGCTGGATGTGCCATCGGCACACCGGACGCACGTCACTGCTGCTGCAGCTCGAGCACCTTGGCGTAGACGTCACGCTTCTTGCGCGAATACTTTTGGGCCAGGCGCTTGGCTAGGGCGTTGGCGGGCTCCCCGGCGGCCAGGGCCTCGGCGATGTCGGAACGCAGCAGCTCGTCGGGGTCGGCAGCCGCGTCCACCTGAGATCCCGCGGCGAGTGCGGCCTCATGGCGCTCAAGCTCCTCTTGGGTGGGAGGCGCCACCACGATCACCATCTCGCCCTTGAGCTCGCCACGCGCCACAACCTGCTCATGCAGCTCTGGGGCAGGTGCGCGCAAGACCTCCTCGTGCAGCTTGGTGAGCTCGCGGCAGAGCGCGACCATACGCTGCGGAAACACCTCGGCGATCGCCTTGAGCGATGCCTCCGCACGATACGGGGACTCGTAGAAGATGAGCGCGCCCGGAATGGACGCGAGGCGCTGAAGCCTGCGCACGCGCTCGCCGTGCTTGCGCGGGAGAAACCCCTCAAAGAAGAACTGGTCGCTCGGGATGCCCGACAGGACCAGGGCGGTCACACACGCCGAGGGGCCGGGAATGACCTCCACGGGGGCTCCTTCGCGGCGCGCGAGCTCAACAAGCACCTGACCGGGATCGGACACGCTCGGCATGCCCGCGTCCGAGGCGAACGCGATGCGCTCACCGGCGAGCACACGCTCCACGAGCTCGGGGGCACGTTGGGCGATCACGTTGTCATCGCAGCGCATAAGGGATTTTGAAATGCCGAGGTGGGCCAGGAGCTTGGAGGTGACGCGCGTGTCCTCGCAGCAGATGAGGTCCGCAGTGCGAAAGGTCTCGGCGGCACGCGGGGACAGGTCTCCCAGATTGCCGATGGGCGTGCCCACCAGGGAAAGAAGCCCTGAGCTATCCGGACGTTTCGCACGATCGCCAAGGCAGGGGGTGTTCGGCATGTGCTACTCCATCATGGCGCGCTCGAGCGGGGCAAGCGCCACGCGCGCATCCCATGCGGGAAGACGGCGTTCGGTCTTCCAGGTTTGGAAGAACCAACCGTCCGCCGCATCGAACGTCGCGAGCTGGTTCGAAACGAATACGCGCTCGTAGGCACGACGGCCCTCCGGCGTGACCGAAGACCCCGAGAGCACGGCGGCACCCGACCACTCACCAACGATGACGGGGAATTTGAGGCTCTTTGCCTCGCGGATCAACGTCTTGTTGCGATTGAGCGCGGCAGTGAGTCCTTTGGGGGACGTGATGTCCTGGGCGGTCTCGTCCCTGAAATGATAGAGGTGCAGGTCCATGACCACATTCTGGTACTGCCCACCTGCCATGAAGCGCTTCCAAGCGTCCGGATGGCCCGAATCGGAGAAGACGACCATCTTGCGCGTTGGCATATGACGGCGCACGACCTCATACGCATCGCGATAGAAATTGCGCAGATAGTGCCTGGGAATTCCCACGCTGGTGGAAAAAAAGCCCCGTGCGCACGCTCATTACGGGAGAATCGAGCAACTCGATGCCAAGCAGGGGCTCTTGCTCGCCGTACCGCTCGGCAAGGCGCTCGAGGGTTTCGAGCGCGGTAGCACGGCCATTTGCAGAAGAGTGCCAGTCGGCGACGATATCGGGTATGGTGGGAGAGCTGTTGGAATCCCCCTGGCCACCAGGAACCGTCGCGAGATCAAGCAAAACTTTCATCTCGTATTTATTGGCCCATTCCATGGCGCGATCGATATAGTCGATGCAGGAAATATAGGATTCATGCTCGTTTTGCGCGCCAAACGCATACCAGGGAAGCGGAATGCGCACGGCGTTGAGCCCCATCGCCGACATTCTCTTAAAGTCGAGCTCGGTGACGAACGTCTCGTAGTGCTCGCGAACGCGCTCGTTATAGGCGGCGGGTCCTAGCACCTGCTGAAGCTCGCCGTCGTTGGAAGCACCAGTAGCGGCGAACAATGAGGGCGTGACCCATGGTTCCAAGATGAACCAACCAGACAGATTGACACCGCGAACCCTGTCGAACATGGACACCTCTCCCTGTGCACAATTCCTATCTAAGTTCTTAGGATACCCCCATCGAGCGCGATGAGACATCGAAGACCTAAACCAAAAGACCTCCCCATTTTTGGGAGGTCTTTCAAATTCAAAGGGTGGCGGGGAAGGGAATCGAACCCCTGACACGAGGATTTTCAGTCCTCTGCTCTACCAACTGAGCTACCCAGCCACTATATGCGCTGTCGTTGACAGCAGTGATTAATATACCCATAGTTTTCCAAGCGGTCAAGCAAGTTTTTGTTTTTGCCAAAAAATAGTCCCCCGCACCGCCACGCGCCGATAGTGCCAATAGCGCCGAGGGGGCGCTCGATAACGAACGCCGCCCCCGAGCACGAAAGCATGCGCCAGGGCATAACGCCATCGTGGCGTGCGAGTACACGACCGGATGCGTCGACGAAGGCGATATCCAGCGGAATCCGCATGAACCAGGTGTGAACCGACCGGCAGCGGGGAAACACGAGGATGCGAACACGCCCTGCGCCGACCGTCGCGGGAAGAGCCACGAAGCCCGCAAGACGGCGCGCGAACGTCTTCGCCTCTTCGACCTGCCCCTCCCAGCCAAGGTCGTGCAGCGCGCGGAAGACTGCAACACTAGCAGCTGCCCCATGACAGGAAGTCACACAATCACCCCCGACTTCCACGGATCGACCGTCACGGCCTTGGTGTGGACAAGCTCGAGCGGCGCCCCCAGGTCCACTCCTGCAATGGAAAGACCCTGGGGCCACGGACGATATCGCAAGGTGCACCGATAGGTCCGCAAACTCCCCACAAGGCTGAGCAGGGATCCACGATCCGAGCCGTCGCCCCCTTCACCACCCTCAACCACTACTTCGACGCGTACCTCATGACCATCCATGGCTTGTGCGAGCTGCTTCTCAACCTGCGCCGCGGCAGATGCCCCCGAGAGCACCCCCGTCGCATCTCCCGCTGGCGCCAAACCGTGCGCGAGCACGACATCGGGCGCCACCCGGTCAAACCGCGCTGTAGCTGACACGAACATCATCACGTTGTAGACAATCAGAGCAAGCACCAGCATGACGGGAGCGACGACGGCCATTTCGACCGTCGCCTGAGCGCGATCCTCCGCACGGCATGTCTCACCCATCACGAACCGCCTCCCCCAATTGACGCGATGTCGCTCACGCGCACCGTAAGTGGCAGGGAGCCGCCGCCGGGCAGCGGGATTTCGGCAATGGTGAATTCCATGGACATGATGCGTGCCCCCACTGCATAGCCGACGGCCTGCAAAATCGCCTCTGGATCCGTTGCGCCGGCGGGAATGCTCCGCAATGCACCTTGGATATGGGCATAATCCTGCATACCCGCGCGCGATGCCACGAGCGAGCTATCGGTGAGCACAGGCTTTCGCTGTCTCAAGTCGACCGGCTCTATGCCAAGGGTTCGCACGATTCCCTGCAATCGATCCTTGAGCCAAGTGCCCACCGAGCCGATGCCGATCCTTCCCAGGCCCTCTGCAAGGTCGGAAAAGGCGCGGTCTATCCCGGCGCTCGACTCACCGTAGGAAGTGAGTAGATCACCCCACAAATCCATCACCGAATCAACGAGACCGACCGCTCCTCCCGACCCAACGCGCCCTTCCAGGGAGCTGAAAAACCCTGAGAGGACGTTGTTTTGACGCGTCGCCTCGTCGGGCGCGAGGACCGAAGCCGAAACGGCACCGCGCTCTGCCACGTGCTCCGTCGTGGCAAACGGCGATTGCAGGTCTTCGGGCGTTTGCGTGGCGGATGCGACGACGAGCGCGATGCACCCGTCCCTACCGGGAGGGGCGATACGCGGCCGTTTGCCCGAAAGGCCCAATATCGCCTCCTCAAATGCACTACTCACCTGTTCCGCCTCTCCACGTGAACGTGCCTGCTCGTCGAGCTCCTGTTGACGCGCGGCCACGTAGTCGTCAAGCGCCAACGTGAAGGCTCGCAGATGGTACTCAAAGCCGTTGTCTATGCTCGTCGATGCGGCGGGGGCCTTTCCCACGTCGCCAATACTGAACCGGCACACCTCGCACTCCCGCGCGGCACCTTGATCAAGCGACTCAAGCGAAAGCGAGGGGCCCGCCGCCCCCTGAGCACCGGGGCACGAAGAAGAGAAATGCAGAGTGAGACCATCGTCCTCGTTGCTCGAGGGCCACGCGGCATCGGTATACAGACTTGTCTTCCGCACTTCCTCGGTATTTCTGGGCAGCAACTTGACCGTCGAGGTGATCGTGCCGTCCCGTTCAACGACTTCAGCGCCCGCGAGCGTCTTAATCGCAAAGCCGTAAAATGCATGGCGTGCAGCGGCGTCGGCACGGGCTTCGGCCCCTTGCCCTTCGGGAGCATCGTGGTCATAGCGCCAGCGATAATACGCCCGTGCGCGATCGAGAGCGACATTCGGCTCCCACACCATGCTCGATGCGAAATCGGGGTTGTCATGATCCGCAATGCCCGAGAGCCGCCCCGCCCGCTCCTGCATGTTCATGCCATCGCGCCCACAATCCGCTAGCCACGCCGCCTCCTTCTTTGCCGCCGTATGCTCCGCCGCGCGTGCCAGATCTGCCGCTGTCTGCTCCAATTCACCGGATTCTCGCTCAAGTTCCCCGAGTGATATCTGGTCGCCCTCGAGCGCCGGGAACTCCGATGCAGATGTTGAGGGAGCCGCCAATGCGCTGCCGGCATACGTGGTCGATTCGCCATTCTGCGCCGTGCAGGCGCGGGTGGCGTTGGCGGCAACCAGATACGGCAACGAGTCCTCGAGGGTCTTAAGGCCCCGCGAAGCCGATGTCACGAAGGTGTTCCTGGTCTCGAGCATATCGAGGCCGGCGTCCAGCGTCTTTGCCGCAGCACCCTGTGCGCCCGGCACGAACGCCCCAATCAACCCCACGCCCGTCATGGCAAAACCGGCAAGCCCCAAGCTCAGCGAGCAGGCGTCGAGTACCGTCGCCACTGTATGGTACGAAGAGACCACATTCGCCCCCGCAAGCGCGGTGGCATCCGCACGGGCCTGCACATCGCCCGACCTGCCCGCCGACCATACCGCCAACGATGCCGAGAACAGCAGCGCCAGCACCATCAACATCGCAACGGCTGATGCCACCGTCGTATAGGCACCGTCCTCGAGAAACATATCGATGCCCCATCGCACTCTGTGTCGCGCGTTGCGCGTGCGGGGCCACCGGCTTCCAAGAAGGTCAGCCCTCAACTCATGTATCCCACATCTCAACCCATTCCGCATACTCACCCTCCAGCCACTCTGGCCTGCCCTCATACGAGACATCGACCCGCATCCGCACATCGCCGTATCCGTTCACCTCGCCCATCGCGCCCGCAAACGCCCCCAAGATGGGAAGCGGCCGAACACGCCCCTCGATGGATACGCGGACGGTTCCACCCGTATCTGCCGCGCGCCCACACTCGATCTCCCATGATTGGGAACCTCCCGCATGAAAGATCGCCAGATCAGGTATGGCGGAGAGCCTGCGAAGCGCGAACGCCCGATATGCCTCGTCGTCCTCCAGCGTGGCCGTCGTCATCAACCTAGCCGTCTCGGCAGCCGCGGATTCCATGATCGCGCGCGTGTAGAGCAGGCAGACGGGCTGGAGCATGAGCAGCAACAGCAGCAGAAACGATGGAATCAGCAAGGCCGCCTCGACGGTCGCCTGGGCGCGGTCCTCTGCCAACATCTCAATACAGGGATATGTCGATGGCTCCTCCCGCGCTGAACGCATGCGATGCCGCGGCGCGCACGAGCTCCGCAAGCGTCCCGTCAACGGCAGCACGCCACAACGCCGCCATTCCCGCCACCATCGCCAGAAGCGCAACGACGGTGAGGGCGTATTCGACCGTCCCCTGCGCCGCCCGCTCACCAAGCACGTGCACCAGCCGTCCATGCTGGTGCCATGCCCCAACCATCGCCTTATCCAGCCTTCCATGGCACCTCCCTGCACGGCGGGAGCGCGCTAGACCTCGCCTGGAAGCAGTCGAGTCACCCTGACCGTGCTCTCCCGCCCGCCTTCCGTATTCACCAGGACCACGTCGCACCAAGCATCCCCTCCCTGCACGATGGCGCCCCAAACATTTCCCTGCATATCGAGGTAGCCGCTGGCGGCAAGCCTTGCCTCTCCGGTATCCGCATAGGCACGCAGCACGTTCTCGGCAACAACGGGAAGATCACCCTCCTCGACCCAACACAGGGCATCGGTTGCCCCCTCGCCATCCGAAGCCGCCGCACCAGCGTCTTGAGCACGCGAGTTGAGAGCCAAATCGCGTAAAAACGTCTCGGTCGAGCTCTCGCGCGTCTTCGCGCCCAATAACGCTCGCGCACGCTCCAATACGCCAGCCTGCCCTCCCGCCTCACGCCTCATCCTGAGTGGAGGCATCGCCATCAACTTGCGTCGCCGCCTGTCCCATAAGCGCCGCAACAATCGCGACGCCGATGCAGACAAGGGGAAGGCCGTACACCAGCGCACGCGGCGCACGCCCGCTCACAGGCCGTTGATTCCGTTCGAGATGGCGTTCCACAGCTCGCTCACCTTGTCTCGAAACGCGATGATCGCGATGATCGCTATCACCACCAGCACACCAACCAAAATCGCGTACTCAGTCGTCCCCTGCGCATCCTCCTCATGGGCGGCCTCGATGCATGCATTGCCCGCTCGTTGACAGGCAACCGCAACGCGAGCGCGCGCTTCTTCACAGACCTCGGCCAGATACTCAACTAATGCGATCATGGGTACCTCCCTACATCATCCCGCCGGCAGCAAGCAGCGGGCCCAAAATGGATAACAACAAGGCGGGCAAGATGAGCGTCCCCGTAGGTATGAGGAGCTTGACCGGAGCCCGCTCGATTTGGCGCTCAACCTCGGCGCGATGGGCGGCGCGGATCTCCCGGCTTTGCCCCTCAAGCGTCTCGGACAGCGGCGCACCGAGCTCGAGTGCCTGCGAAACGGCGACTGCGAATACTTCGAGCGCCCTTAGTCCCGTCTCATGCGCGACAGCCTGAAGCTCCTCTTCCCGCGTCGTCAGACCCGATTACCACGACACGCGCGCCTGCGCCAGACGCGCGGAAAGCCCACCAGATCTGCCATCGCAGTACATGCCCAAGGCGGCATCGAACGACAAACCCGCGGACAGACCCAGCCGAACGATATCGATCATCTCGGAAACCTCGCTCAACGTCACAGAAGTCTTCGAGGGGGCTTCCACCCTCAGAACCCTGCGCACCCCCGCTTCAAGTGATGCGACGAGCCGCATGCCCTCCCTGCGCAACGTCTGCGCCCAACGGGCGCAGGTACGCCGACGGTCGTAACGTTCCCAAAAAGAGAAAGACAGATATCGTCGCCAACGAACCAGATGCCACGACCGGTATGGCGATATACACCCCTCCCATCACACATCAACTCGCATGATCTTGCGGATGATCGACCAAGCGAACATGTTCAGGAACAACGCGACGGCCAGAGACCCAAGGCCGGAAGGTGTGAACACTCCCGCCCGGAAATCACTCGACGCCAACGAGAGGAACCCCACCATAAAGACGGGCATTCCGGCTACCAATCGAGCCGACATGCGCACTTGCGCCGTCTTCACCTCGAGCTGGCGCATCAGGGCTATGCGCTCCCCAACCAACCCGGCGGCTTCTGAGAGTAACCCGCCCAATGCCGCTCCTGTCCTGCGGGAAACCTTGAGGGCGAGCACCACCAAATCCAAAGCGGGCGCATCGAGGCGCTCCACCAACTCATCAAGTGCATCAACCGACGAGACACCGCAGGTCATGAGCGCAGAGGCGTGTAGGAACTCGGTGCGCACCGGTTCCTCCGCACGGCTGCCCACATACTGCATCGCTTGGGAAAGAGACAAACCCGAACCAAGAGAAACCGCCAACGAGCCGAACGCCTCGGGCATCGCACGCTCAACCCGGTTACGCTCCACCCGCTTGCGTGGGGTGAGGACGCCGTACGCGGCAAACTTCCCCTCAATCTCTTCGCGCGCATGGAGCAGCGCACGTTCCACGCCCTTCAAAATGAGCGCGAGCCGCCTGCGTGCAATCGTCAACTCGCCAGATAAGCCGGGTGTCGACAGGGCCGCTAGGCTGATAGCCGTGAGCGCTCCGACGCACGCTGACACGATGACCTCCATCTATCGACCTCCTCTTGCTCAAGCGCGCCCGTTCGCAGCGCCTCGCCAATGAACGGTGGCTCCCGAATCAGTTCCCACGTGTGGCAACGGCGTCCCTCGCACGTACTCAGTCAGTTCGACCCCGCCTCCCGGTGCACGCGACACGCCCGTGTACGACGAGACGTATCGCTTACCCGACGGGGTGCGCACCGACATTACGATCCCGTCGAGCGCCATCGCGATTTGCTCCTCGATGAGGGAACTCGCGAGATCGACGCCGTAGCGGGCGAGCAGGGTCAGGCGGACCACCGCCTCCTCGGCGCTGCCCGCATGCAGCGTCGTGAGCGAGCCATCGTGACCGGTACTCATGGCCTCGAGCATGTCGATGGCCTCACAGTTGCGCACCTCGCCCACCACGATGCGGTCGGGACGCATGCGCAACGCGTTCACCAGCAGATCGTGGATCGTGACAGCGCCCTCCCCCTCAATCGACGCCTCGCGTGCCTCGAGTCGGACGACATGCGGATGGTGCGTGAACTTGAGCTCGGCCGAGTCTTCTATGGTCACAATCCGCTCGCCATGCGGAATCTCGCACGACAGGGCGTTGAGCAGGGTTGTCTTTCCCGATCCCGTGCCGCCCACCACCGCAAGGTCCTCGCGAAGGCGCACGGCGAACGAGAGCATCTGTGCGTACCATGCGGGAAGAGACCCCAGGCGCACCAGGTGCTCCAATGAGCTAATCCGATCCGAGAACTTGCGAATGGTGAGCGTGGGACCGTCGATGGCGACCGGCGGGATCACCGCGTTCACGCGATAGCCGTTCGGCAAGCGCGCGTTCACCATGGGGCTCCGCTCATCGACGCGACGGCCCAGCGGCGATATGATCCGGTCGATGAGGATGCGTATCTGCTCGTCCGATTCAAATGGTCTGCCTATTGGACTCAGCACGCCGCCGCGCTCGATGAAGGTCGACGTGCAGCCGTTGACCATGATCTCGGTCACCTCATCGTCTTCCAGCAACGACTGCAAGGGGCCGAGCCCCACCACGTCATCAAGCACATCGGAGATAACGCGCTCACGCTCTCGCACGCCCAGGTCGATTGTCGTATCCGCATTGATGACCGCCTCGAGGGCCGGCCGCAACTCGACGCGCGCCTGTTCGACGTCGGGCACCTTGACGATACGGGCAACCTCGGCAAACCCAACGCGATCCATCATCAGGCGCATGATATGCACCCTCATGGCCCGCGGGACGGAGTCTGGCGAATCCGTCACACACGATGCGCGTCCGCGTTGCGGCCCCTCCGCGCGGGCGCTCCCACCGCCGGCTTGGACACGGGCTATCCGATGCATCAAGCTCATCGTGCACCACCGCTCCTTTTGCGCCACGGCAACCGGAACTTCGTCCCGCGCGTCTCTCCCTGTGGCGACGCGGCCATGAGGCGCTTATCGACCGAACAGCCCAGCTCCCCAAGTAGCTGCGCCGCAAAGGTCCGCACGCTCTCGGCAAACGCGCTGTTTCCCGCAACCAAGGCGTCGAGCTTGCCGAATGAGAGCATGCCTCTCACGTCTTCGCCGCCATCCGCTATCCGAACGCGCGAACGTAGCGAGGTGCCCATCTCGAATCGCAGCGCCTCCTCCTCTCCGCACCCACGACCACCTAGCCGATTGAACACGCTGGTCATCCGTGTCGCTGGGACGCCCAACCGCGCCGCGAGCGAGACGACTGCCGCCGCCGATGACCCCGAGGTCTCTCCGCTGCCGCCCACAATCAAACAACGGTCGCATGCGCCAATTGCAACTGCCGCCGCATCTCCCCAGCTGTTCGAGGTATCGGCGTAAATCACATCCGCCGCACCCCGAAGCACCTCGATAAGCTGCTCAATCGGTGCGCCAAACAACTCGGCCTTCTCGCCCTCCGCCAACGGACCCCACAATGTCAAGCCGGGGCCCACGCGCATCGCCGTCGCCTCGACGTCACACTCCGCAATGACTCCATCGCGCTCATGGGCAACAAGGCCCTCGAGACCCTTGCGAGTTTCTGTCCCCAACACGGCGGGCAGGTCCCCAAACATCAAGTCGAGATCAAGAACGGCAGCGCGCAAGCCGGCACGGGCGGAAGATGCAGCCAAAGAGGCCACAAGGGTCGTCTTTCCAACGCCTCCCCTGCCCGAAACGACTGTGACGAGTGGCGCACGATGCGCCCCTGTCGCCGTGTGCGCAACCGAGCGCGAGCTCGCGCGCGCCGCAACCTCACGCAAATCGCTCACTGTCCCCTCTCCACCCACCGGCGTGCCATCACACCGCTCGGCCATGGGCGGTGACACGATTGACACGCCCTCAGGCCAACTCGCGTCATCCGGTTCGTCAAGCGGAGGCCACAGCTCCTCAAGAGGAACCATGTCATCGCGAGCGAGGGCTATCTCACCCGTTTGCTGCGGGAATTTGTCGGGTTCCATGCATGCCTCTAACGTGGTTGAGTCTTCGGAGCGAACCTGCGCGTCCTCACTCGCCCTCGTCGCGATAACCTCACTTGCACCGGTGTGCAGCAAATGCGCGATAGACGGCGCATCGCAACCATCGGCGATTACGAGCACTTCCGCCCCATCAAGCGACTGCCGTACAAACGTCATCCCCGCCACTGTCTTGGCGACCGCTTGGGAATCGCAGCCCAACACCACATGAACATCTGCCGCGGCACACGCCCTTCCCAGTTGCACGGCGCCCTCCACCGAATTCACGCGGGCGATCCGCGCACGTGCATCACGCTTGCGCACTTCCGCGCGAACACGTCCGTATACGCCCTCTGCGCAATACGCCAGCCAAATCGATTCCATCCGTCACTCGCCTTCTTTCCTTAATGGCGAATCGTCCGCAGATGTATCCGCCTCCGGCTCGTCCTCGCCATCGGGCTCCCCTTCTCCCGGCTGCTCCGACTGCACCCCCGGCACGACTAAGGTGACCATGCCACTCGACGTCGCCGCCAGTAACTCGCGCACCGCCGAGGGACGCACCGCGAGCGTCACCCATTGCACATCTCCACCGCCTAAAGCCAGGTGCTTGAGTCGATCACCCGCGCGCTCGTCAACTTGTCTGCAAGCGCGTCGCCCAAGGTATAGACGTCAACCGTCTGACCCCGCGTGAGCATGCCTCCAACCGCATGCTCCGGATCGCTCGCGACCGAGACCGCGACCATCCCGCGCGGAATGTCCACCGCGCCCTCACGCTGCTCGAAATATGCCTCCGCAAGGGGCGCATGCGCGGGGATCTGCGCCGTCGCCGGTCGACCCAGCACGCTCGAAAGACCGGTTATCGCGCCTTCGGGCAATAAGGCGGAAACCCATTCCGTCACCACGACGTTGCCCTCGTCGATCTTCTCGCCAGGCTCGATCTCCCGGCTGGCCACGCAAACGCTCGTCAACTCGCCACCGTATTGCGCCAGCATCTCCTGCTCCGCACGCTCCGCATCACGGTGCGCAGCGGATATCGCCATAAAGCACACGAGTGCGGCCGCCAATCCGGCAAAAGCGCTGATTGCAAGCCTTCTGCTTCGATTCATCTACCGCTTCCCTCCATCGCATGCGTCCCGTGACTCGATTCTCGAGCCCCACGGAGCTCGCGGAGGCGGCAAAATGAGAAACTCCGCAGCGACCTGTTGAGGGCTCATACCACCAGCTGACACTCGTTGACAGACCTGTGCCAGACTCGGGCCAGACCCGTGCCCGAGCGCACGAAGGCCCACGGTCGACGCACGTAGAAAACAGGGCCGCCCGTACATCGAGCGACCCTGCGATTGAGCTATATCGTTGTCTTTCGCTCACGCGCGAGAAAACCCCTGATTAGAGATGAATATCGGGGTCCAAGCTCTGCGCACTCACGCGCATCTCGGAGGCGAGTGCCAAAAACGCGTCCACGCGCACGCGCTCGATCTCCCCATCTTCTACGCCCTGCAACACACCACATCCCGGCTCGTGCACATGAGAGCAGTCATTGAATCGACAGGTATGCGCAGCATCGATGACCTCGGGAAATGCTCGTGCGAGCCCTCGTTCATGCCCAACGAGCGGCAACGAGCGCAATCCCGGGCAATCGGCTATGACACCGCAAGGTTCAGGCAGCGCGACCATGATGCGCGCGACGGTGGTATGCCGCCCAGCATCATCACGTTCACGCACCTCGCTCGTCTCGAGCGCCTCGGCACCGAGCAGCGTGTTGAGCAGCGTCGATTTGCCTGCACCGGACTCGCCCAAGATCATGCCGACCGCGCCGTGGGGAATGCAAGACCGGACCTCATCGAGACCCACCCCCGTACGCGAGGAGGTCGCAATCACGGACACACCCTCGCCAACCAGCCGCCGAATATCCTCAACAACCGCTTGAACCTCGCCCGCCTCACACCGGTCGATTTTCGTGAGGATCACAACCGGCTCGGCACCGCAGTCGCGCGCGAGTACGAGTGAGCGGGCGATACGGTCACGCATAAGCGACAACGTATCGCGCTCGGCACCCAAAGGCTGCACGATAAAGATCACGTCGACGTTCGCTGCCAGCACCTGGCGCTCGCCGCGGTTCTTGCCGCGCCAGCGCTCAAATGCCGTACGTCGGGGCAGAACGCGCAGAATTACGCCCATGTCGTGGTTTGGCGAGACACGGACCGCCACGAAATCGCCCACGCTGGGCAGAACGCGCTCGGCAGCCTCATCTGCCCCCGCGGTCCTACCTGTGCCGCCCCGGCCGTGCTTACCACGCTTGCCGCGCTTTCCTTTGGCAAAATCAACGGCATGCTCGGCGCGCAGCAACGCGCCCGAAGCCGTCGCAATCATGGGAAAACCACGATCCAAGCGCACCACGGCACCCAGCTCAATCTCTGCGGCGGGCACATCCCCCGCTGCATCGAGCTCCGAGCGCGCCTGCTCAAACGCAGAGACCTGCGCGCTGGATGCACGCAGGCTCATCAACTCGGAATATGTTCCAAAACGTCAGCCACGCTTACGCCTCGGTCCCTTCCCTTACGCCTTGTTTTTCTCGATGTTGCGCATAACGGCCTTGTAGACCTCCATGATCGGGATGATCAGGAAGGCGAGGCCAAGAGCAGCGAGCAGCGCCATCGGATCGAGGGTCATGAAGCCGAAGACCTCGGCGAGGAAGTCGACCTCGACCGGGATGACCGTCAGCACGAGGGCGAGAACGGCGGCACCCCACAGCCACTTGTTCTGTGTCTTCATGGCGAAGATGGAGGCGCGGCGGCTGCGCATGTTGAAGGAGTGGAAGATCTCGACCATCGAAAGAGTGATGAAAGCCATGGTCACGCCCTCGGCATCCGGCACGCCATCGAGCAGCATGCCCATGTCGATGGAGCCGTTGTGCAGGAACATGCCCGCGAAGAAGGAGGCGAGCACCAGCAGAGTGATGATGACGCCCTGGAAGGCGATGTCGAGGCCCATGCCATCGGCGAACACGCCATCGGAGGCCTTGCGTGGCTTGCGCTTCATGACATCACCCTCGGCCTCCTCCATGCCAAGCGCGAGCGCCGGCAGGGAGTCGGTGATGAGGTTGATCCACAGCAACTGGACCGGCTGGAAGATGGTGAAGCCGATGAGGGTCGCCACGAACACCGAGAGGACCTCGGCGATGTTGGCGGACAGCAGGAACTGGATGACCTTGCGGATGTTGTCGTAGATACGACGGCCTTCCTCCACCGCGTTGATGATGGTGGCGAAGTTGTCGTCGGCGAGAACCATGTCGGCGACGTTCTTGGTGACGTCGGTGCCGGTGATGCCCATGCCCACGCCGATGTCGGCGCGCTTGATGGACGGAGCGTCGTTCACGCCGTCGCCGGTCATGGCGACGATGTTGCCCAGGCTCTTCCAGGCATCGACGATGCGGGCCTTGTGCTCGGGCTGGACGCGGGCATACACGGAGATCTCGGTGACGCGGGTCTGAATTCCTCGTCGGAGATCTTGTCGAGCTCAGCGCCGGTGATGGCCTGGGAAGCGTCCTCGACGATGCCGAGGTCCTTGGCGATGGCGACGGCGGTGTCGATGTGGTCACCGGTGATCATGACGGCGCGGATGCCGGCCTCCTTGGCCTCCGCGATGGCGGCGGTGACCTCGGGGCGGACGGGGTCGATCATGCCGGAGAGGCCGCAGAACACGAGGTCGTGCTCGAGGGCCTCAGGGGAGAAGTCAGAGGGCTTCTCGGTGTAGGTGCGGCTGGAGAGCGCCAGCACGCGCAGCGCCTGGTCGGCCATGGCCTTGTTCGCGGCGAGGATCTGCTCGCGGCGCTCATCGGTCATGGGGACGAGCTCGCCGTTGTCATACACATGGGTGCAACGGGAGAGGACGACGTCGGGGCCGCCCTTGGTGTACTGCTCGAAGGTGCCGTCGGCTTCCTCGACCACGACGGACATCATCTTGCGGCCGGAGTCGAACGGCGCCTCGCCCACGCGCGGGTGCTCGACGTCGAGCCCTGCATGCCGGCCTTGGCAGCGTCGTTGACGAGAGCGCACTCGGTGGGCTCGCCAACCGCCTCGCCCTTCTCCTCATCCCACTTGGCGTCGGAGCACAACGCCATGCCGGCGAGGAACTTCTCCTCGGCGCAGGCGAGCTCGTGCTTGACAACGGTCATCTTGTTCTGGGTGAGGGTGCCGGTCTTGTCGGAGCAGATGATCTGGGTGCATCCGAGAGTCTCGACGGCGGTCATCTTGCGAATAATGGCCTGACGCTTGGACATCTTGGTGACACCCATGGACAGGACGATGGTGACGACAGCGACCAGGCCCTCGGGATGGCGGCGACCGCCAGGGACACGGCGACCATGAAGGTGTCGAGCAGCATACCCGGGTTGGTGCCAAGCTCACCGAAGTGGCGGACGATGTCCACCGCGAAGATGATCACGCAGATGGCGAGCACGAGCTTGGTCAGGATGCCGGAGAGCTCGTTGAGCTTCATCTGGAGCGGGGTGAGCTCCTTCTTTGCCTGGGTGAGGGCCGTGGCGATCTTGCCCATCTCGGTGTTCATGCCGGTGCCCACCACGACGGCGCGGCCGCGGCCGTACACGACGGTGGAGCCCATATAGCACATGTTCTTGCGGTCGCCAAGCGGCACGTCGTCCATGCCCTCGCCGAGCTCGATGGTGTTGGCGTGCTTCTCGACCGGGACGGACTCGCCGGTGAGGGCGGCCTCCTCGATCTTCATGGAAGCGCTCTCGAGCACGCGGCAGTCGGCGGGGACGGAGTCGCCCGCCTCGAGCAGCACGACGTCGCCGGGGACGAGCTCGGAGCTTGCCATGTGAACCATCTTGCCGTCGCGGATGACTTTGGACTGCGCCGCGGACATCTCCTGCAGCGCCTCGAGCGCCTGCTCGGACTTGGCCTCCTGAACCACGCCGAGGACGGAGTTCAGGATGACGACGGACAGGATGATGGCGGCATCTGCCCACTCGGGCTCGCCCTGAATGAAGCCGGTGATGACGGAGATAGCCGCCGCAACGAGCAGCATGATGACCATCGGGTCCGCCATCTGCTCAAAGAAGCGCTTCCACAGCGGCGTTTTCTCTTCTTCGTCCAATTTGTTCGGACCCACGTTCGCCAAACGCGTCTGCGCCTCGGCGGCAGTCAGGCCCTGAGCGGCGCTCGTGGACTGCTCCTCGAGAACCTCCTCAGCCGAAGCCAAGTACTCTTTCAATCTGACCCCTCCCGGAGTATGCCAAGCGGGACACAGGCGCGCTGCGCCCCAATCCAACAGTCTGACACCCGATTATAATTCCCGGAACCTGGGCAAGGGCTTGTCATAGGGCAATATGGTACCCAAGCCATTCCCAGGTATACCTGAGAACCCCGCGATAGAAGGCAATGTCCACATCCTTCTACTATGGGGCGTTTATAAATCAAGGGCCATGTGGAATGAATCGGCATGCGGTCGTTTTACAACGATGTACGGCTTTTCTTTTTCTATAATGTGCCCATGTATCTGCTTACCCACGACGCCTATTAATGACATCAGATGGAGGTCTGAATGCAGCAGAAACTTAAACGCACCAAGATTGTTTGCACCATGGGTCCCGCCTGTGACAACGACGAGACTATTCGCGAGATGATCAAGGCGGGCATGAACGTCGCCCGTTTCAACTTCTCCCACGGTTCCTATGAGGAGCACCAGGGTCGCATCGAGCGCGTCCGTCGCTGCGCCGCCGAGGTTGGCAAGCCCGTCGGCATCCTGCTCGACACCAAGGGCCCCGAGGTCCGCACCGGTCTGCTCGAGGGCCACGCCAAGGTCGAGGTCCACGCCGGCGACAAGATCATCGTCACCGCGCAGCCCACGACCGAGGACTGGCTCGGCAACGCCTCCCACATTTCCCTCGACTACCTCAAGCTTCCTTCCGAGGCTGAGAAGGGCTCCATCATCCTGATCGACGACGGCCTGGTCGGCCTCGAGGTCGAGTCCGTCGACGGCCAGGACATGCACTGCGTCGTCCTGAACAACGGCCTGATCGGCGAGCGCAAGGGCGTCAACATCCCCACGTCGACATCTCCCTGCCCGCCGTCACCGAGCGCGATCGCCAGGACATCCTGTTCGGCCTCACCCAGAACATCGATTACATTGCGGCGTCCTTCATCCGTAACGGCAAGGCCGTCGAGGAGATCCGCGAGCTCTGCCTTGCCAACGGCGGCGAGCACGTTACGATCTTCCCCAAGATCGAGTGCGCCCTGGGCGTCGAGAAGTTCGACGAGATCCTCGAGGCTTCCGACGGCATCATGGTCGCTCGTGGCGACCTGGGTATCGAGATCGCGCCCGAGCTCGTTCCCCACATCCAGAAGGAGATCATCGCCAAGTGCAACGCGGCTTACAAGCCCGTTATCACCGCCACGCAGATGCTCGACTCCATGCAGCACAACCCGCGCCCGACGCGTGCCGAGGTCACTGACGTTGCCAACGCCATCCTCGATGGCACCGACGCCGTGATGCTCTCCGGCGAGACCGCAGCCGGCCAGTACCCGGTCGAGGCCGTTGCCATGCAGGCACGTATCGCCATCGAGACCGAGAAGTACATGCCCGCTCACGCCGAGCTCGCCATGCCCGAGAACGCGTCCGGCACCCGTGTCGTCAACAACGTCGTGGGCATGTCCGCCGTCCAGATGGCGACCGCCGTGGGCGCCAAGTGCATCACGGTGCCCACCACCACCGGCCGCACCGCTCGCCTGATCTCCCACTTCCGTCCGAACATGCCCATCTGCGCGTTCTCCCGCCACGAGTGGGCCGTTCAGCAGATGATCATGTACTGGGGCGTCATCCCGCGCCAGGCCGAGATCACCCAGGGCACCGTCAACGGCACCATCGTGAAGGCTGTCGAGACGGCCAAGGAGCTCGGCTTCGTCGAGAAGGGCGATCTCACCGTCGCGACCGCCGGCGATGCCCGTCTCTCCGTCGAGCTCGAGGGCAAGGTCTCCTCGACCAACCTCGCCTACGTGGCTCAGGTCGCTAAGGCTCGCGCTACACGCATCCTTTCAAGCGATATCATCGCTGCAGGAGGGGCTCGCTGGTTTGTCCAGCGACGCCCTTCTTGTCACCGGCCACGCCGAATCTCCGCCGCCGGCCACGCCGCGCCTTTGTCGCCGGCCCCGTCGCGCCTCCCGGCCTCGCAGTACCTCGCGACCATGCCATCCAGCCCGGAGAAGCCACGAATCGGGCGATTTTGTAACGAGTTTTAAAACGTCCCGAGTAGAGGCGAAAGTAAAGAGTTTTATCTGGGCAAACGATGCCGAAAAAAACGCCGTCTACTCGAGGCATCTCGAAACTCGTTACAAAATCGCTCGATTTGCGGCATTCAATCCTCTTCGCCCACTTTCGAGATAGACCATCGGCTCTTTGGGTACATAGATTTACATCTCAAATGGGGCCTCATCTTTTTACGTCCGCAGATTTGCGCGCAATCAGCAGCTTTCGTCTTCCCAGTTCACAGCATCTCGCGCCAGCACCGAAATATGCCCCATATACACGAACCAAGACGAAAGAGCCAACATGCATGAATACTTTTGCGGACCGACATCATTTGCCCTACTCAGATTGCCTCCGCTGGTTAAAGTGATACTTCCGCCATTCCCCTATATCGAGACCAGCCTCGATCTGAGACTTCTCGACCTACATGGTCTCGAGAGCTACTGGCCCAATCTACCGCTGCATACACTCACAACCGAGAAGATGCCTGGCACGCGGGCAATGTGCGTCCGCGAACATGTGCTAACCGCCGAGCTCCCGCCAAGCTCCTTCTGTACCGATGATGACCTAGGGCTTACCTATGCATCACCCCAGCTCACACTGCTCACGTTGGCACCACTTATCTCTACGTACCGTCTGGCAATGGCAATGTATGAGCTCTGCGGATCATTTGCCATCTACAATCCCGGCGATGAACTCCAAAAGCAGATCGATATTCTCGAGCAGCAAAGGCTCGTATGGCCGGGCGGCTGGCGACAAGTTCGCACCAGCAACAAAGAGCCTACCAACCTATGGCACCGGGATCCCCTGGTGACAATCTCGGAGCTTCGAACATACGGCGAGCAGACAAAGGGCATCCGAGGAAACACCAAGTACCTCAAGGCACTCGGCATGGTTACTGGCGTTTGTGCCTCACCACTGGAGGTTCAGCCTCAATGCTACTTGGCTTGCGCCCCGCTTGGGCGGAGAGGGCCTTGGTCCGTTCAGCAACAATCACGCGATCACGCTTTCGCCGACGGCGCGCACGCTCGCGGATCGAACCACATGTTATGCCGATATATATTTCGAGGCGACCGGCGATCGCCCACCCGTTCTCATCGAGTGCCAAGGGCGATTCGTCCATGACAATACCAACCAAGGCGGCGTTAACGCCAATCGAACACTCGGCCTGCAAAACATGGGTATGGACGTGATTTTGCTCACCAAAAGACCAGCTAACGGACACGTCGCGCTTCAAGACGTTCATCGACCATCTGCGACGCAAGCTCGGAGTCCGAAAGCGACCGAAGTCCAAGACGGCACTGCGAGCGAACCCGCGCTTGAGGGAATGCATCTTCGATGATTGGGGGACGTACTATATCCCCCAAAGCGACTGGGAATATCAAGAGCGCCTTCGCGCAAAGCGCAAGGTCAAGTGCTGAATTGCCTGCACACGGGCGCACAGGTTGCAGAGCACATGATTCATGCGGATTGCGCGGCGGGCAAACCTCAAACAGGAGCAGCAAGCCCCTTACAGCCGCTCGCGTATAAGATTCGCGGCGGTGCGCTGGACCTCGTTGAAGGTCTGAGCGAAAAACTCGCTGGTGAGCAAGCGGTATTCCGGTTCACCAACCAAGCTGTTGGTCCGCACGATCTCATGAGCGATCGCCACTGTGTACAGCACCGAGCACTCATCAATCGCATACTGCGGGAATGCCGCGGCCGCATCGAGCAGGCGCGGAGTTGCAACGGGGAAGGCGTCGATGCGCAACGACTTGCCAAACTGATCGAAGTCCCCCTGCTTCTTAATGCGGAAGTCACGGCTGGGCTTTTGCCCCAGCTCGTCAAGGAAATCGCTGACGCGTTGGTTCCAGATGGTGTCGGCAAGCAGATGCGTCCAGGTGCCCAACACCATGTCGAACTGGGAGCGGCGCGCATCCACAGCCTTGTCCGCCTCGCGGACGACCTCGAAGGCCTGTACCTGAAGCGAGGCGGTGAGGGCGGGATCGACCTTCAGCTCATAGTTCGGGGTGTGCGCGGGTGACACATGTGCCACCTCGCGCGCAAGCGAACCCGCCTCGATGACGGGGGCTTTCCTTGCCGCGGAGTCGGTGGGCTTTCCCGCCGCGTCGCTCGTGCGCCCCCTTGCCACGTCATCGTCGAGCGCAAGGACGATCGTGCGGCCATCGGAAGCACCGGGTGCAACACTGGCATCATCGACAGGCACGCCGGCGATGCCCAGTTCATGAGCCATAGGCGCCACGTAGGTATGCCAAAACTCCGCCTCGCGGGGTTTAGGGATATGCTCGGGAGCGGCGAAATGCGTCACACGATACGGGATGGGCTCGGCCACACTCGGCACCATGTAGCCCACGTAAATGTCGGGCACAAAGTTGCCAAACAGGAACGCGTTGCGGTCCCGCACGACGCCCGCGAAGGGGCCGCCATCCTCAAGCAGCCCCTCCGCATGCGCGATATGTATGTTCCAGCTTGGCATACCTCAATCTTCTCTCACGTCGTCGTGCGCTCCAACCGCAGCGAAAACCATCACAGGTTCGCTCGGAGGTGGGGCCGGCCCGCCCAGGCGGTAAAAGGTTCCCAGGTGCCCCAGATCCGAGCGAACGTAAAGGCGCGGTGTACTGAGGTACATAAGCCTTTAGGTTCGCCCGGAGGTGGGGTGTCTGGGAAAGCTTTAACTACGGACCTCGCCGCCAGTGGCCTTACACACCTTGGTCACGAGCTTGGAGTGAGCCTTCTCCACTTCCTCACTCGTGAGCGTGTGGTCGTCGGCGCGATAGGTGAGCGCGAACGCCATGGACTTCTTTCCCTCGCCCACGCGCTCGGCATCGCGGTACACGTCGAACAGGCGCACGCCCACCAGGAGTTTACCGCCGGCGGAGCGCAGACGGCGCTCCAGGTCCTCGCAGGTGACGGAGTCGTCGACCACGATGGCGAGGTCGTGCTCGACGCTCGGGAACTGCGAGAACTCGCGATAGGCCTCCTGGGCCCCGGAGAGCTTGAGCAGCGCCTCGAGGTTGAGCTCGAACGCGACCACAGGGATGTCGATGCCATAGACGTCGCGCGCGTCGGGGTGGATCTCGCCGACCCAGCCGAGCACGGTACCGCCGGAGAGAACCTCGGCACAGCGCCCAGGCTGCAGGAAGGCGTAGCCTCGCCCTCGGCGGCGCGGAAGCGGACCTTGGGGATGCGCATCTGCTCCAGCAGTTCCTCGACGACGCCCTTGCCGTCGAAGAAGCGCAGCGGCATGGGTTTGCGAATCCACGTCACCTCGCCCATGGAGCCGGACATGACGCCCGCGACGGCCTCGCGCTCCTTAGGGGCGCTCGCGTTCTCGCGGCCGAAGAAGAGGGTGCCGATCTCATAGAGCTGCACGTTCGCCGTGCTGTGCTTGATGTTGAACTCGACGGACTGCAGTAGGCCGGGGATGAGCGAGCGGCGCATCTCGGTCTGCTCAGCGACGAGCGGGTTCATGAGCTCGACGGCGCAGCCGCGGCCCTCCTCCGTCATGCCGATGCGCTCGAGGTCGCCCGGCGCGGCGAAGGAGAAGTTCATGGTCTCGTTGAGGCCGCAGGAGCGCAGGATCCGGCCGACCTTACGGGTGAGGCGCTGCTCGCGGGTGAGGCCGCCAATGTGGTTCTTGGCGGCGGGGATGGTCGCCTCGACGCGCCCCATGCCCCACAGGCGCAAGACCTCCTCGATCAGGTCGATCTCGCGCGGGAGGTCGGGGCGGAAGGTGGGGGGCACGATGCTGTAGACGAGGCCGTCGCCCTCACCGGAGGCGGACACCTTGCAGCCCAGGCGGGTGAGGGAGCGCTCGATGAAGTCGGGGGCGATATCGGCGCCGCAGATGGCGTGCACGCGCGCGAGCCTGAGCTCGACAGGGGCGACCTCGCGCGGAGCCGGATAGACATCGACGCATCCGGGCGCGACCTCGCCGCCGGCGAGCTCCTCGATTAGGGCGCATGCCAGATTCGCCACGTCGACGCATCCGGTCTCATCGACCTGACGCTCGAAGCGGATGGAGGCGTCCGAAATGAGCGACAGGTCGCGACTCGTGTGGGAGGTGCGGCCCGCGTTGAAGCAAGCGCTCTCCACCAGGACGTCGACGGTGGCGTCG
>ENA-OPZD01000059-OPZD01000059.1-human-gut-metagenome-genome-assembly--contig:-NODE-59-length-48106-cov-8.706851_pt1 | contig 48106 bp, 49 predicted proteins | sample MGYA00242479_ERZ504495 | MGnify/ENA primary metagenome ERZ504495 (study PRJEB26092, sample SAMD00036286) | human gut metagenome | host: Homo sapiens | study: EMG produced TPA metagenomics assembly of... | reverse complement strand
GCTCCCCTCAGTCAGCTTCGCTGGCGGCTCCCCTCACAGAGGGAGCCGAGCTCTATATCTACTACAGCCCAAACACCCGCTTAACAAAGCTGTTAACGCGACGCCAATAGCGGTCCGGATCGGTGCTGGCGCTCATCGTGTGGTCGGCGCCGGGAATCAGCAGCTTCTCGCGGTCGATGCTGGCGCAGGCGTTGTAATTGATGTCCAGATACTTCGGATTGACAAAAGTATCCGCTCCGCCATGAATGAACATCATCGGAATAGTCGCGTGCCGTAATGCCTTCACACAGGAGGCGTCCTCAAACCGGTATCCAGCCTTGCGTTCAGACACATGACTGGCCACTTTGACCAGCAGCACGGCCAACGAGTGCGGCAAACGGAACATCGCCTCGGCATTATCCGTAAACTGCGAGACCACGGAACTGTATCCGCAATCGGAAATCGCGGCGACGACGTTGCGGGGGAGTCGCGCATCGCCGGCCGCCATCATCACCGTGGCGGCGCCCATCGAATTGCCATGCAACAGAATGCGTGCATCCGGATCAGCTGCGGTGATCAGCGAAACCCAGCCCAACAGATCGTCGCTTTCCAGCAATCCCATACCCACGTAACGCCCTTCGCTCAACTCATGGGCGCGCTGCGCGGGTAGCAGGACCGTAAAACCGAGTTGCGCATAGCGATGCGCCCATTTGGCCATTTCCGCGGGCTCTCCGGCATAGCCATGGCAGCAGATCGCGTATAGATGCGGCTGTGGGTCGGAACAATCCGGGTCCAACAGCCAGCCGTGGAGTTTCAATCCATCATGGCTGCGCAGCGTGACCGATTGCTTGGCCTCCTCGAACCACCGGGCGGCCTCAAGCTGCTCGGACATGTCGAATTCGATGCCTTTCGGCGTCTCCTCGTGCGGCATGTTGAACATCGAACGTTTGGCTTTGGTGTCCAGCGCGAACGTGAACATGACGTTGGCGGCCGCGGCTGTGACGCCGGCTCCTGTGGCGGCTATCGCGGCAAGTGCCGCAGCCATACCCCTGACAACGCGAGTGTGTGCGGCGATGACGTCATGGCCATCCTCATTGATGACGTCGTCCGAACGAGTCATATCAACCTCCCGATACGGTACTCACCATCGTACGTTATTTTCGAAATCATCCCCAACTTCGTGAAAGACCGTACACTGAGTGTCGCTGAGCGTACGATTTTCACGAAATGGCGGACGATTTCGTGAAAACCGTACGATGAGAACGGGTAAGCGTACGTTCTTCACAAAGTTAGGGATTATTTCGCGGAAACCGTACGATGACGTGGCTGGGACGGCCGGGATGCAGTGTCATCGAAGCATCACCGCGCCAAAGTCCGGAGTTGGCGTATACTTGACAATTGTTGCTTTGGCGAGGGAAGTGTGCGTGCTGACACATGACACAGCTTCCGTTATCGACTCGGCGTATTTCACTCCTTGTAGGGTGTCTTTCGGCGCGTCGTGGCGTCTGAGCGAGACAGTACGAAACGAAACTACAAGGAGTATCCATTATGGCTACCACCATTAAGCTTGAGGGCGAGGCCCGTTCCGAGTTCGGCAAGGGCGTTGCTCGTCGTCTGCGCGTTGCCAACAAGATTCCGGCCACCATCTACGCCGGCGGCGAAGAGCCCGCCTTCGTGACCTTGCCGATGCGCGAGACCACCCTGGCCCTGCGTCACACCAACGCCCTGTTCACCATCGCCTTCGACGGCAACACCAAGATGGCCGTCGTCAAGGACGTGCAGAAGAACCCGGTCAAGCGCATCATCGAGCACGTTGACTTCCTTGAGGTCAAGGCCGGCGAGAAGATCGACGTCGAGGTGCCGGTCTTCGTTGAAGGCACCCCGAAGGGCGCTGCTGTGGCATTCGTCGACATTCAGGAGCTCAAGGTTCGCGCTGACGTCGCCAACTTGCCTGAGAAGATCGTTGTGAGCGTCGAGGGCCTAACCGACGGCACCAAGGTGTTCGCTAAGGACGTTGTTCTGCCTGAAGGCGTTGAGCTCGACGTTGAGGACCCGGAAGAGTCCGTCGTCACCGTTGAGGTGCCGGAAGATGCTTCTGAGTCCACCGCCGCTCCGGAAGCTGCTGCTCCGGCTGCCGACGCTGCTGCTCCGGCTGCCGACGCCAAGTGAGTCGATCGCTTCGATAGCGAACAATTCAGAACATAACTGAAACGTGGAAGCCCGCAGCCGTTGAGAACGGTGCGGGCTTCTTCGTTTTTCACCATGTGAACTCTGCTACACGAGTAACACATGGGTGTGCAAAAGTATGCAACAGAGCTCGCGCCACAAGCGCACAGCACACACCCCATATGGTGGCTTTCGGGCCGCCAAAGTCAAGAAGAAGTAGCTAGTAATGACTGAAAACACGCACCACGATCCGGCAGCGCTCGACAAGCTCGCCGAACCGTTCACCGTACTGCCGAACGACAACCCCGCATCCGATGAGAAGCGTCAGTCCCTCATCGACAAGCCGGCTTTCGGCCAGGTGTTCTCCGACAACATGACCCACATGACCTGGACCAAGGGCGAAGGCTGGTCCGACCGCCGCGTCGAACCGTACGCACCGCTCAAGATGGATCCGGGTGCTTCCGTGCTGCACTACGCACAGGAGTGCTTCGAGGGCCTCAAGGCTTACCGTCATGCCGACGGCTCCACCTGGCTGTTCCGCCCGGATGCGAACGCCGAGCGTTTCCAGAACTCCGCCAAGCGTCTGTACCTGCCTGAGCTGCCGATTGACGACTTCCTCGGTTCCGTGGCCGCGCTGGTCAAGCGCGACGCCAACTGGGTGCCGTCCCGCCGCGAGTACACGCTGTACATGCGTCCGTTCATGTTCGCTTCCGAGCCGTTCCTCGGCGTGCGCGCCCCGCAGGAGGTCGACTACTGCGTGATCGCCTCCCCGTCCGGCCCGTACTTCCCGGGCGGCGTCAAGCCGGTGAGCATCTGGGTTGAAGACAAGTGGTTCCGCACCGGCCCTGGCGGCACTGGTTTCGCCAAGTGCGGCGGCAACTACGCCGCCTCTCTGCTCGGCGAGTACAAGGGTGTTGAGAATGGCTGCGAGCAGGTGTGCTTCGTGGACGCCGCCACCAAGACCTACCTCGAAGAGCTCGGTGGCATGAACATGATGGCCGTGCACAAGGATGGCCACGTGGAGACCCCGTCCCTGACCGGTAACATTCTGCCGGGTGTGACCCGTCGCTCCCTGATTCAGCTGCTGCAGGACAAGGCCACGACGTAGTCGAGACCATGATTGCCCTCGACCAGCTGCTCGAGGACATCAAGTCCGGCGAAGTCACCGAGGTGTTCGCTTGCGGTACCGCCGCCATCATCACCCCGATCGGTCGCTTCAAGTCCGAGAAGTTCGATGTCACCGTCGCCGACGGCGGCTCCGGCAAGCTCACCTGCGAACTGCGCGACGAGCTGCTCGGCATCCAGCTCGGCGAAGTCGAGGACCCGCACAACTGGATGTGGAAGGTGTGCTGAACTAGCACCTTTTGTTTCTGACTAAGACCCTTGGAACAGCAACAATTCCAAGGGGTCTTGGCGTATTGGAAATGTTCTTGGCTAGAGAGATACAGATGGATTTAGCAACATTCCGCAACAAATAATATGATCTAGGTCTTCTGCACGTTGCGGGGGGTGGTTATGGTTCATCCAGATGAGAACAGGAGCAAACCTATGAGCAAGATGAGTGACATGACGGAATACCATGCTTCAGCCTACCGTTTGCCGTCAGGCTTCGAACACTGCTCGAAATTGAAGCCGGTGGCTGAGGCAGCGACGGCGCTGGACCGGGTCAAGGCCGTGGTGGATGTGCTGTATTCGCCGGGCGGCTGCCCGTGGGACGGCAAGCAGACGAACAAGTCGCTGCTCAAGAATCTGCTCGAGGAAACCTACGAATACGTCGACGCGGTGGAGACTCACGACCGTGACAACATGCGCGAGGAACTGGGTGATGTGTTGCTGCAATCCGTGTTTCAGGCGCGGGTCTGCGAATCGGATACTGAGGACCCGTTCGGTATTGATGAGGTCGCCGATCGGTTGGTGAACAAGCTCATCACTCGGCATCCGCATGTGTTTGCGGCTGATGATGCCGGCAATTCCTCTGATTCTTCTGATGCTTTTGATGCTGACAGTAACGACGGGGGAGAAGCTGCCCAACCCGAATCCCCGGAAGCTGTGCTGGCTCTATGGGAAAAGATGAAACAGCAGGAAAAGCATCGTAAATCCGTGCTTGAGGGCATTTCCCGCGCTCAAGGTGCGTTGCCTCGCGCGGCCAAAGTCGTTTCTCGCATCTCCAAATCGCCGAATGCTGATAGATTGTTCGCGGCGTTTGATGAGCCGGCTGCGGCTGATGCTCAGCGAGATGATGTACATCCTCAAGCGGCGAACCAATCCGAATCAAGCGGCGACAATTCCGCTGAACGGGAGAAGACCGATGCCTACGCCGATGAAATCCTCGCCGTCGTGCGCAAGGCCCGCGTTGACGGCATCGATATCGAGTCCGCACTGCGCAATCGCTTGCGTGACGTCGAAGAAAAAGTCGCCTTGATTGAATCAGAAATCAACAACGATTAAGTCCATACATGTTTTGGAGGTACAGATCGTAAAACCTAGAGGGGCTGAGTTGCCAACGACTACCGGCAAGCTGGCGTCATTGCCATCCTATTCACGTCTTAGTGGCCCCTTCCTCCCCGGCCATACTACTCAGGCAAGGCCTGTTGTAGGCTCGGGTACGACGGGCTGTAGCGCCGAATAAGGATGAACGGGAACAGAACGAAGACGGACTGAGACGAACCGAAGCGGTACCAGAGGGGAGTGGCTCATGCAGGTGGCGTTGGAGAACAACATCGTTTTTGTGGTCATCGAGTATTTAGCAATCCTGTGTTGGGGATTATCGGGCGGACTTGCCGCCATTCGCAAGGGCTACGACATCTTCACCATCATGCTGTGCGGATGGCTTACCGCACTCGGCGGCGGTCTTGTGCGCGACGTGATGCTCGGTGCCCTGCCGCCGGTCGGCATCACCGACAAAGGCTATGTGCTCACCACGCTGTTTTCCGGCATTATCGTGGTGGTGGCCCATCCGGAGATCACCAAACTCAAATGGACGATGACTGTCATCGATGCTCTGGGCCTCGGACTATTCGCAGTCAGCGGCACCGCAAAAGCTCTGGCCTACGGTTCCTCAGGCATGACAGCCGTATTCCTTGGCATGTTCACAGCACTGGCCGGCGGCCTCATTCGTGACATCTTCATTGGCGACGTGCCAATGATTATTCGAGACAAACACCTCTATGCTGTGCCTTCGTTCATCGGCTGCATCCTGACCGTGCTGGTATGGCGCGGCGTAAGCTACGGCTGGTTCGACATGCGCTCGGAAATGCTGCTCGACGTGCTGATCGTCATCATCGTGGTGGCGCTGCGACTGCTCTCGGTAGGCTTCAACGTCACTCTGCCCGGAGCCGTCGAACGTCATCGCGTCTACCTGCCCAGCGAAAGCCGATATCTCAAGCGCCCGGTCATCCATCCGCACGCCGATACCGTCGATCCCGGCGATACCACCAAGGACGAAGAAGACAAGCCTCAGGATGGTTCAAGGCCGCCTCAGGGCTAACTGTCTTCAAAGAGGTACATCTGGCCTTCTGCAGAATGCTAACTGCTTTCAAAGAGGTACCTGAAGCACGAAACGCTGAGTATAAGTGTTGCAATGATGGCGTTTATAGTTGGTTTTTCCCGTATTCGGTACCTCTCTGAACGGAGATGTCATTTCGCAAGACCGCCAATGTACCTCTTTGAACGGAGATACAAAAAGTCCCGCAAGCCAGATGACTTGCGGGACTTTCTAAAACCTTAAGAGGCTTATGCTCACAGAGCGTTGATCGCAACAGCGAGGCCGGACTTGCGGTTGGCGGCCTGGTTCTTGTGGATCACGCCAGCGCCAGCAGCCTTGTCGAGCTTCTGGGCGGCAACCTTGTAGGCGGCCTCGGCGGCAGCCTTGTCACCGGCGGCGATGGCTTCGCGGGTGGCGCGGATGGCGGTCTTCAGGCCGGACTTCACAGCCACGTTGCGAAGGTGCGCCTTCTCATTGGTGAGCACGCGCTTCTTCTGCGACTTAATGTTTGCCACGTTTACTCCAAACGATGTGTGTTATAAGGACATACAAAAGTTAGAGGATAGCATGAGCCCCGGAAAACCCGCGCAATGCCACGCCGAATACAGTCCCTCGGCTACACTAGGTGAAGTTTGAGTATATGCCAAGAGGAGGAATGCGTTGGTCGTCCAACACAATCAGCCGGGTTCCACGGATCAGTCGGTGATTCGCAACTTCTGTATCATCGCACACATCGACCACGGCAAGTCGACCGTGGCCGACCGCATCCTGCAGTTGAGCGGCATTGTGCCAGAGCGAGAGATGCGCGATCGCTTCCTCGACCGTATGGATATCGAGCAGGAGCGTGGCATCACCATCAAATCCCAGGCCGTGCGCGTGCCGTGGACCTTTGACGGCGCCGAATACACGCTCGGTATGATCGACACCCCCGGCCACGTGGACTTCACCTATGAGGTGTCCCGCGCACTGGCCGCCTGCGAAGGCGCGGTGCTGCTCGTCGACGCCACCCAGGGCATCGAGGCGCAGACCCTGTCCAATCTGTATATGGCCATCGACCATGATCTGGCCATCATCCCCGTGCTCAACAAAATCGACCTGCCGTCCGCCGAGCCGGACAAGCACGCCGAGGAGATCGCAGGTCTGATCGGCTGCGAGCCGAGCGACGTGCTGCGCGTCTCCGGCAAAACCGGCGAAGGCGTGGCCGACCTGCTCGACCAGATCGTCATGGACGTGCCCGCCCGCACGGCGACCCGAGGCCCCGCCCGCGCGCTGATCTTCGACTCCGTCTACGACTCCTACCGCGGCATCGTCACCTACATCCGTATGGAGGACGGCGAACTGCATGACCGCGAAAAGGTCCACATGATGGGCATTGGCATGACCCACGATCCCATCGAAATCGGCGTGATCAGCCCCGATATGACCCGCACCAAGGCGCTCGGCGCCGGCGAGGTCGGCTACATCATCACCGGTGCGAAAGATGTGAGTCAGTCCAAGGTGGGCGACACCCTGACTTCGGCCGTCCGCCCGGCTGCCGAGCCGTTGCCTGGCTATCGCGACCCGAAGCCGATGGTCTACGCCGGTTTGTTCCCGATCGACAACGCCCAGTTCCCCGAACTGCGTGATGCACTCGACAAGCTCAAGCTCAACGACGCCGCCCTGATCTACACGCCGGAAACCTCTGTGGCCCTAGGCTTCGGCTTCCGCTGCGGCTTCCTGGGTCTGCTGCACATGGAAATCGTCAACGAGCGACTCTCCCGCGAGTTCGGCCTCGACCTGATCCAGACCGCCCCGAACGTCACCTACGACGTGACCGCCGAGGACGGCAGCCAGCATCATGTGACCAACCCGAGCGAATTCCCGGACGGCAAAATCAAGAAGATTGTCGAGCCGATGGTTGCCGCCGACATCATCACGCCCAAGGAATTCATCGGTGCGGTGATGGATCTGTGCCAGGACCACCGTGGCATTATGGGCACGATGGAGTACATCTCCACCGATCGTGTCGAGATGCACTACCGCATTCCGCTGGCGGAAATCGTGTTCGACTTCTTCGACCAGCTCAAGTCCCGCACCAAGGGCTACGCTTCCCTTGATTACCATGAGGATGGCGAGCAGTCCGCCGATTTGGTCAAGGTGGACGTCCTTATTCAGGGCGAGAAGGTCGATGCGTTCAGTGCCATCGTTCACCGCGATAAGGCGTATTCGTACGGTGTGATGATGACCAAGAAACTGCGTAGTCTGATTCCGCGTCAGCAGTTCGAGATTCCGATTCAGGCTGCGATTGGTTCGCGCATCATCGCACGTGAGAACATTCGTGCGTTACGCAAGGACGTGCTCGCCAAGTGCTACGGCGGCGACATCACCCGTAAGCGCAAGTTGCTCGAAAAGCAGAAGGCTGGCAAGAAGCGCATGAAGATGCTCGGCCATGTGGAGGTGCCGCAGGAGGCGTTCATCGCAGCCCTGTCCACCGGCGAGGACTCCAACGACCGCGACACCAAAGACAAGATCCGCGCCGCTCAGAAGACCGAGGGCTAGTGTTCGAGGTCTACATCCACGTCCCGTTCTGCTTGCGGCGCTGCGGTTACTGCGACTTCAACACCTACACGGCTACGGATCTTGGTGCGGGGGCCTCGCGCGGCAACTATGCCAATATGGTCATTCGGGAAATGAAATTGACCAAGCAGTGGCAGCTCGACCACGGCATCGAGGAGCCGCCGGTTTCCACCGTGTTCTTCGGCGGCGGCACCCCCACAATTCTCGCCGCCCGCGATCTGGTCGCCATGCTCGATGCCGTCCGCAAGATCTGGAGCATCGCGCCCGACGCGGAAATCACTACCGAAGCCAATCCGGACACGGTCAACGAGTATTACATCAATGAGCTCGCTGCCGGCGGCTTCACCCGTGTTTCCTTCGGCATGCAATCTGCCGTGCCGCACGTGCTCAAAACCCTCGACCGCACGCATACGCCGGCCAACGTGGCCGTAGGCGTCAATGCGGCGAACAAGGCTGGGCTGCGCTCCAGCGTGGATCTGATTTACGGCGCTCCGGGGGAGAGCCTTGACGATTGGCGCACCTCGGTCACGACCGCCATCGATCTTGGCGTAAACCACATCTCCGCCTACGCATTGACCGTGGAACCCACCACGAAAATGGGCCGTCAAATCGCGGCCGGCACTCTGCCCAAGCCCAATGACGATGACGAGGCCGCTAAATACGAGATCGCTGACGACCTGTTCGCCGCCGCCGGCCTCGAATGGTATGAGGTCTCCAACTGGGCTCGCCCCGGATACGAAAGCCAGCACAACCTCGGCTACTGGCGCAACGTTGATTGGGCCGGTCTAGGGCCAGGTGCCCACTCCCACTACAACGCGGTGACCGAGGCTGACCACCCCCAGTCGGCTTCGCTGACAGCCCCCGCTGGCGGGAGCAAGTCCGAAGCCATTGCCTCTGCCTCAGCTGATGGACAGGCCAACGCCGAACTAGGTATGATCAACGCGCATGGGAACAACTCCCAAGAAATTCATGCCCCCGCTGGCGGGGGTTGTCCGGCGGATGCCGGACTGGGGGTGGTTTCTGTCTCACACGGTCTGCGCAGCTGGGACATCGCGCACCCGCGTTTGTGGGGCACGGCCATCAACGAGAACCGTGTGCCGTGGGCCGATAGCGAGACGATCACTCCCGAGGAAAACCTCGAAGAGCTCATCATGCTCGGGCTGCGCCTGCACGAGGGCCTTGACCTCGACCGCATCAACCGCGCCATCAACGATGCGGGTATGAGCAGCACGCCCCAGACTCTCCGTAATGTTTCCCTTGACCAACTCGCCCCAATGGTCAGCGAAGGCCTGATTACCGTATCCGATAATCATCGAGTGGTGCCCACTCGTCGTGGCCGGTTGCTCAATGACTCGGTAATCGAACAGTTCTTCGATTTCGTCGGTGTATGAGTCGGTGGTATGGTGCGCGGCAGTCGCCATTACCTGTTCGCTAGTTGTGGTTACACCGTCAGAGGGAGCTATTTTTGTTTTACCGGCGGGGGAGGGAACCGCGTAGGACTACGTCCGGGGCGCTTTGCACGTAGATCAGGCGGTTGGCAGTGCCGCCGGTGGCCTCCCCGTCATCGCGGTTGGACAGGATGCTGTCCACGGCGGCCTGGCCCATTTCGGCCAGCGGCAGATGCACGGTGGTCAGTGGCGGAAACACGTCGGCGGAGTAGGGGATGTCGCCGAAACCGGTGACGCCGATTTCCCGACCCGGCTCGATGCCGTTGGCGCGCAACGCGGTCATCGCACCGATGGCCATCACGTCGTTGAGCGCGATGATTGAATCGATGCCTTTGCCGTCGTACAGTGCGCCTTCGCCCGGCTTCAGCAGTCCGGATCGGGCCATTTGCATGACGGCCGCATAGCCGTCGGTACGGCTGAACTTACCATTCGCCACGGCTTTCGGATCCACGGTGATGCCTGCCTCGTCCAACACTTCCATCACGCCGGCCAGTCGTTCTTTGGAGGAGCGATGTGCGTCATCGCCCTTGAGAATCGCAGGGCGCGTATACCCGGAATCGACGATCAGCTTTGCGATGGCGCGCGCGCCGACATCGTTCGCCACGTCCACGGCCGGGAAGGGCAGGTTGCGGTTGAGCACGAACACGGCACGTCCGCCGGATGCTTCGTACTGGGTGAGTTCCGTCTGCAACGCCTGGCGTTCCGGCGCGTCGGTGTATTCACTTTCGGAGATGATGATGCCGCGCGGCTGGTGGATACGGACTTACGCACCGCCTCCAGCTCTTCGTGCGGGGTGGCTGCCACGCCGATGGTCACGGAAATGCCGCGTTCGGCCGCCGCCTTGACCACGCCTTGCGATACGGATGCGAAGTAGGGATCGGAGATATCGGAGACCAGCAGCACGATGTTCGGTGCGGTGCCTTTGGCCACTGCCTGAGCATAGGCGTTGGGACGATAGTTGAGCTTGGTGGCTGCTTCCATCACCTTGACATACGATTGGTTGCGTACCTTGCGGGTGCTGCCGTTGAGCACGCGGGATGCGGTGGCGATGGAGACTTGGGCTTCTTTGGCGACGTCCATCAATGTCGCTGGCGATTGCGCCTTATCGTTCTGTACAGCCACGATCGAATCGGTCCTTTTCTTCCCTGAAACGGAAAACATGTCTAAACGCTTACCGCAGTGATATCGCAGTTTTGCTTGCAATAGTAGCATTGTGGATTGGAAAGCCTGAATTTTGAACAAAAATAATCACGCGAATTACGGAAAGCGCTTACCGTTCCGCGTGTCGTGCGGTATGCTCGAAGCATGACGCGATACTTATGTGCCCCTGACTCCTTCAAAGAGAGCCTGACCGCCATGGAGGCGGCCCGGGCGATGGCTCAGGGGATTGAGAATGCCGACCACGATGCCGAGGTCCGTTGCCTCCCCATGGCCGACGGCGGTGAAGGCACCGCACGTGCGCTTGTCGACGCCACTGGCGGATCGATGCACGCCGTGCCGGTCCACGACCCGCTCGGCCGACCTGTCGAAGGCCACTTCGGCCTGCTCGCCGACGGCACGACCGCCGTGGTCGAGACAGCCGAAGCCAGCGGCCTCGCACTGCTTGAAGCCAAAAAACGCAACCCGTTGATTGCCTCCTCCTACGGCACCGGCGAACTCATACTCGCCGCCGTCCGTTCCGGAGCCAAGCGCATCATCGTCGGGCTCGGCGGCAGCGCCACCAACGACGCCGGTGCCGGACTTCTGCAGGCCCTCGGCGTTCGTCTTCTGGACGGGAACGGCAACGACCTTAAGCACGGGGGAGCGGCCCTCGCTGATCTGGCCACCATCGACATCAGCACGATGGACCCGGCTCTCAAGAACGTCGCCATCACCGCCGCCTGCGACGTGACCAACCCGCTGACCGGCCCCACCGGCGCCAGCGCCGTGTTCGGCCCGCAGAAAGGTGCGTCCAAAGATGATGTCGCCACATTGGACGCCGCCCTCGCGCATTTTGCGCAGGTAATCGACAGCCAGCTCGGCGTTGCCGTGAACGACGTGCCGGGTGCCGGCGCGGCCGGTGGCATCGGTGCAGCGCTGAAGGGCTTCCTAAACGCCGAATTCCGCCCGGGCATCGCCATCGTCATCGAACAATCCGGACTCGATGCGGCCGCGCAATGGGCTGACGTGGTGTTCACCGGCGAAGGCTCCATCGACTTCCAGACCAAGTTCGGCAAGACGCCGGCCGGCGTGGCCGAAACCGCCAAGCGCCACGGCAAGCCGGTCATCGCAGTAGCCGGGCATATTGGCACCGGCATCGATGAGCTGCATGAGGTCGGCATCGACGCGGTATTCGGCATCGCGCCCGGAGCCGCCAGCCTTAGTGAGCTGTTGGCCGATGCGGCCGCAACGTGACCCGCACCACCGAACAAATCGTACGAACCCTACAACTGTGAGCAGGCTCCCGGCTGGCGGGGGCTGGCGGGCTTCGCCGCCGAGCTGGGGGCAGCGCTGAGAACCACCCTCAGTCTCGCTATGCGAGACAGCTCCCGCAGCGGGAGCGAGTACCGGAAAGGAAGACGTGCGCGCCACACTGGAAACCGTGAGCTGCGGCGAACTGACCGCCGTGTATCGCAAAGATAGCGACACCGGCATCGTGGAACTGGTATCATGGATCGTCGGCGCGAGCTCGGTCTTGTGACATGATTGGTGGTGATGGAATCAACGATGAGTCCAACAAAACGGCACCGCCTCCCATTGCGCAATATCGCGCGCAATATTACGCAGCGTATTGGCTCTCCGAATGCGTGTCTGCTAAACCTCGTGTTGCTCTATCAGCGAGCTTTCCGACTGCGCAGCTCAGGCAACATCACGACGAACAGGATGACCGCCACAATCGCGGTCAGCAGATCGGCGATGGCCTGCGCGGCGATTACACCCTGATAGCCGGCCAGCCGGGAGCCGACGAACAGGGTAATCGCCAGCATCACACCCTGCCTGCTGATCGACAGCACAAAGGCGCCGACCGCCTTGCCTGCGGACTGGAAGGTGCAGGTCGTGACCATCACGACGGCTACGCACACCAGGCTCAGCAGCTGAACCCGCAGCATGCCGGCGCCCAGCGTGATGATGGTGGCGTCCTCGATGAAGAATCCCATCAGTAGACGGTCGGACAGGCTGAGCACCACGGTCATCACCAGGGCGAACAGGGACAGGAACAGGTAGGAAAAACGCAGAATGCCGCGCAGTCGAGGCATATTGCGGGCGCCGTAGTTGTAGCCGATCAGCGGCTGCGCGCCGAACGCGAATCCCACGAAAACCAGCACCGCGATCATGATGACTTTCAGCGCGATGCCCATCGCGGCTACCGCGTCGGTACCGTAGGGGAGCAGGAACAGGTTGATCATGACGATGCCGACGCTCTGCGTGAGGTTCGTGATCGCCGAGGGGATGCCGATGGCGAGGATGCTCCCGACCTCCCGGGCCGTGACCGCCAGACGCCGGCGCGCGCGGTCGATGACGGTCCGCGGGTCGATGGACAGGTTGCTGCTGTGACGCAGCGTGAACCAGACGAAATAGGCGTCGGTGCAGATGTTGGCGATCACGGTGGCACCGGCCGAACCCGCAGCACCCCAGCCGAATCCGTGGATGAACAGGGGATTGAGCACGATGTTGACCGCCGTGCCGGCCACCGAACCGACGATGATCAGTGTGTAGAAGTCGGAGGCATACTGCCAAGTGTCGTCAGTGGCGCCGAGCAGCGCGAGCATCGGGTCGCGGAACGCCAGGCCCAGCACCAGAATCAGCAGGCCGGTGGCGATGGCGGCATAGAAGCAGAACGCGCTGAGTCGCTTGCCGTCGGCGAACCGGTGTTGGCCGAACAAGCGCGAGATGACCGAACTGCCGCCGAGGCCGAAGATGTCGCCGAGGGCGATCATCACGGTGAACACTGGCGCGGTGAGGGAGACGCCCGCCACCATATCGGTGTTTCCCGTATGCGCGATGAAATAGGTGTCGACCATGTTGTACACCAAGGTGACCAGCATGCTGAGCACCACGGGCATCGCCAGCGAGAAATACGCCTCCGGAATCGGCGCCTTTTCGAAGAGTTCGTTATCCATTTCCGTCCCTTGGTGTTTCGTTCTTCAGTCACTGTGCAGGATGCCGTTCGGCGTGCATCACAGGCATTGTAGAGGCAACAGTGTGGACAACGGGCGGGGGAGTATCTCATGATGCGGTGAGGGCGTTGATGATGACGCATCGTGTATTGGCGGCCGTGTGCATCGTATGTGAACCTGTGCTGGCGCGGCGTACGCACGATGGGAAAAGAAAGAATATATGGACCCCGTTGTCCCGGTTATTGTTCAGTTTTACTGTGTTGAATTATTGCGTTATTCAATTATTGTGGTGTGCCGGCCGATTGCGGCCTGAGGGGGATTGCCTTCGTATGTGTCATGCAATCTCATGAACGGGATTGTTCGCTAGATTCAGCGAGCGTCCTTGTTGGCGGCGTTGATGATGTCGGCGAACATCTTGGAGTCGGCGTAGCCGGCGCGGGCGATGGCATCCATACCGGAGAGGGCGAGACCGCGAATCATGGAATCCTTGAGAGACATAATCATTACCTTTCGTTTGCGCATCGCCGTGAGCGGCTTTGCGATTGTTGTTTAAGCTTTGTTGTTATGGGGTCCGTGGCTAATCTGATTGGATTGCCGGACCGGAGCCGATGGCTCAGCGAGCGTTCTTGTTGGCTTTGTTGATCAGGTCGACGAGCGTGCTGCTGTTGGCGCGACCGCACTGGCTCATGGAGCTCAGGCCGTACACAGCCAGACCGCGAATCATGGAATCCTTGAGAGACATCATGTTTCCTTTCGTTGGTCAAAACCTTGGGGCTTTGAGTTTTGTTTATCGGCTTCTTTCTGAAACCGGTTTCAGAATAACGCAGTCCGATGACAAACGCAAGGGGACTATTCCGCTCTCGGCGTTTCTGGCGGAATATCGCCGTTCTTTAGATACCATTCGGTAGTTAAGAGGTTGTCTAGTCGACCTTCTGACGGCCTTGTTCTGAGCGTACGGTTTTCACGAGGTATGGCCTCATGTCGCGGAAATCGTACGCTGAGTCGTCGTAAGCGTACGGTTTTCACGAAATGGGGCCTCATCTCGTGAAGAACGTACGCTGAGTCGTCGTAAGCGTACGGTTTTCACGAAATGGGGCCTATCTTCACCGGATTTTGGGCACACCGGCCTTGAGCAGCTTGGTCTCAAGATTGATGGGGCGTAGCAGATCCTCATAGAACACATGGACGATTTCGGTGACGCCCTGTTCCCGGAGATGCCGATCACGTCTGCGGTCGTACTCCATTTTCGCCTGGAGGCTTGCGCGATTCTTGTTGCTGATGTCGGCGTATTTGGCCATGCCGTCGTATTCTGCCACGATGATGCGGCCGTCTGCGAGCTTCCAACAGAAATCGACGCGATATGACATTGCGGGATTGTCGGGATTCATGAACTGCACCTGCAGCAGGGGGATGCCGAAAGACAATTCGGTGATCTGGCCACGCATCAATGATTCGCCGCCGTTTTCGCTCAGGGGATCCGCGTACTTCAGCAGCTTGGTCACGGAGACCTCGTCGCAGACGCTTTGAATCATCAGCGACTGCACCTCTTCGATGGTCGTCAGGGACTTTCTCAGAGCCGAATCGTATATGGGCAGCGCCTGTGGGAATGGGAATACCGCGCAGTCGAGCAGCGTTCGCGCCGGAGTCGTCAAGAGAATGCCGTTATGCTTCCGCGTCGGAATCCGATTGATATAGATGCGGTTGAGACGCGCCTCGTCTCCGCCGCCGATGCCGGACTTCGAGGCGATGTGCACTGTGCCGTCGTGCAGGGAATAGTTGTGCTGCAGTCCGTATACGCACGCCGCACTCAACCCCGCAAATACCCACTGAGGGTGGATTGCGGACAACGCACGTATGACCTGCAATGACTGTTGCTCTCTGGTCATGGTGTTCCAAAGTGTTCGGTCGGCGTACAGGTTCTTATACGGTGACACCAGCTCCCCGGCATGCAGGCGACGTTTCAGGGCGCGCCGTTGCGCATCACTGGTGCCATAGCAGCAGCGACGCTCCTGCTTCGCCTGCTGCAGCAGTGCAGAAACTTCCTTGTGTTCTTTCATATCTCGACGCTAAGGGTGATTTTGATCGTTGCACAAGCTCAACCGGCAAATGTGGATACTATGTCACGCGAATTGTTGCTGTGGATAACTTGAATCGACGTCGACGGCTTTGCCGACGGTCTTGTCGGAGGCGATATTAGCCTAGGACACCTTGCTGCGCCGCCTTCCATACCGAAAACAGTCATCAGTGACACCGGGGGCATCTTCAGCGTACGTTCTTCACGAAATCAGCTGCCATTTCGTGAAAACCGTACGCTCAGAATGACTCAGTGTACGTTCTTCACGAGATGAGGCCCCATTTCGTGAAAACCGTACGTTGACGACGATTCAGTGTACGTTCTTCACGAAATTAGGGATGATTTCGCGGAAACCGTACACTCACCGCAACTCAGCGTACGGTTTTCACGAAGTTATCGATTTGGGTATAGGTTCCCCGTCATGAACTACAATGAATCGCGGCGAAAAACGGAGAACCGAAGTCGGAGCGCGGCTGAACGGATATGGGTGTGACTGGATGGCTGTCATAGTGATGCCGGTTCTCTAACATACGCAATAACAACAACTGACAACAACAGGGGAGACAAGGATGGCGAGAAGTGCGGGCCGCACCCGGCCGGTGATCAAGGACGTGGCCAAACTGGCCGGAGTCTCGGCACCGACCGTCTCCCGGTATCTCAACGGCACCGTCAACGTCACCGAAGACAAGCGTGAACGCATCGCCAAGGCCATCAAGGAGCTGGGCTACGAGCCGAGCATTGTGGCGCGCGCTCTGTCGAACCGGGAGATGGACTCCGTGGTGGTGTTCGCGGCCAATCCTTCCGCCTTCTCCACGTCCGAAACGAACCATGGGGTGGAGGCCGCCGCCCGTAAACGTCGGTTCCTGCTCAATATTGTTTCTTTGGACGAGTCCGACATGGACTCCGTCAAGGCTCGCGTGCGCATGGGTTTGTCGATCAGGCCGGCGGGCGTGATCGTCTACGAGTACGACCGGGCCGGCATCGCCGCACTGGAATACATTCCCAAAGATATGCCGATGGTCGTGGTGGGTGGCAGCTTCGGCGACGGTGAATACCAGGTCATCAACGCCGAAAGGGATGGCGGCCGTTGGATGACCATGCATCTGCTGGATCTCGGCCATCGCACCGTGTTCCATGTGGGGCGTCCGGAAGGTCCGACCGATAACACCCGCACCAATGGGTGGCGTGACGCGCTCAAGGAGCGCGGCGTCACGGCACCTGACCCAATCATCGTGCCCGACGATGATTTGGAGGAGTCGGTCAAGGCTGGACGCACCTTGGGCCGTCGTGGTGATGTGACTGCGATTTTCGCCGGCAACGACGAGACTGCCATCGCTGTGATCCGGGGTCTAAGGGAGGTTGGTCGCCGCGTGCCTGCTGACGTGAGCGTCGTAGGCTTTGACGACCGCAACTTCGGTGCCATGTGGAATCCGGCGCTGACCAGTTACACCCAGAACTTCCTGGACATGGGGGAGCGGTCCTTCCGAATGCTGTTCGAACAGATCCAGGCCAAGCGCGCCTGCGATGACGCGCCGCCCTCGCAGGTCGAGGTGGTGCAAGGCAAGCCGTGTCTGCGAGCCTCCGAACGCGCGTACGGCGACGGTGAAATCGCGTAGTCGATGGGGCGTGCGTATCAATCATAGTGACTGTAGCGCATCCATATCGTGGTGAGGAGTCTCTCATGCCGAACTGTAAGCGCTTACCTTAAGTAGTTTGTAATATGGTTTACGTCATACTAATAGATATTCTAAATCATAGTGTTTTGCAAGGGCTTTTGCGGAAAATGGCTATTTATCAACAGTTTTCGAAAAGTCCGCATGACGGGCGACTGTGAGCACGCTTTATGGTAACCGCTTTCTGTAGCATTATCGTTAGAGTATGACTTTTGAACAATTGGCAACTCTGAAGACTCAGCCCCAGACCTCGGGCACTATCTCAGCGGCAGACGCCGTGATGCAATCGGCCCGCGACGAACGCATCCCCGGCAAACTCATCTGTACGATCATGGCCGTGGTCATTGTTATCGTGTTCGTCGCCATGCTCCACGCCCTACGTAACCGGAAGTAGGTTGTAGGCGGGATTGGTCTGACTGGTATCCGCCACAGCCGGGTTCGGTAGAGCGGCTACCAATCGGCCAGTGTCTCTATGGCATCGAATCCTGTTCTGCGATGTTGTTCGTCAAGGTTGTTCCAGTAAGGTGATTCATCGGTGAGCATGTCGTACGGGAGCTTGATACGTCTGCGATCCGTGTGGCTATGTAGTCGCCGAGTTTCGGCGTCAGGGTCGCTGATGAGGGATGCGGGCATTGCGGCATCGTACAGATGTCTATCTCCATATCCGGCATGGTCTGCTTGGTATGCGGCGCTCTTAAGAATCAACGCGCCAAGCAGATCCGCGTCGGTAGCGGGACGCACGTCGAGACCGCCCATGATGGCGTGCAACTGCACCATGAGACCGCCGGTGAGCAGTCATGATTCGGCAATGCGCTCGGCCACCATGTATACGATATTCCACGGATGAGCGCCGCTGGGGATTGCAATGCGGGAAATCATTGCTCATTTCCTTGTTGTATGCCGTGATGAGTTCTGTAAGGGTTTCGAGCCCCTGCGCGTCGTTCTCTCGGGTCGTTGGATTCGGCCAGATCAGCGGCGCATACGCCGATGGGCATGGGCCCCTGCCCGGCGGGCAGAAAATCAGCGAGATGCCGTGATTCGGCGGGAGACCTCGTGATGGCCCCAGCCCTTCTGTTCGGTAGTGGTACCGCTACACCGACTCTCCCCGACACTCCAGTGCCGCCGATATCAGTGAATGCCCAGCCTGATGTCGGTAGAGTAAAGGCTATTGGCTTGGTCTCGACGGCGAGACTTCTCCAATGGCCAATATGCACTGTTGCAAAGGAGCATGCGGTATGCAACCAATCAAAGCCATTCAATACGGCTGCGGCAAAATGGCGAAGTACACGATTCGCTATATGCACGAGAAAGGCATTCAAATCGTCGGTGCCATCGACGTGAACCCGGAAGTCGTGGGCATGGATGCCGGTGTGTTTGCAGGCATCGGCTCCATCAATGTGCCGATTCGCGCCGATGCCGAGGCTGTACTCAACGAGTGCGACGCGGATATCGCGGTAGTCACGCTATTCAGCTTCGAGAACGAAATCGCCACCATGTGCGAGCAGTGCTTGGCCCGCGGCATCAGCGTGATCACCACCTGCGAGGAATGCATCTACCCGTGGACCACCGATCCGGCCACCACGAACCGTCTCGACATCATCGCCAAGGAAGCCGGTGCCACCATGGTCGGCTCCGGCATGCAGGACATCTACTGGGTGAACATGGTCTCCACCGTCGCCGCCGGATGCCACAGCATCAAGAAGATCACCGGTGCGGTGAGCTACAACGTCGAGGATTACGGCCTGGCTTTGGCCAAGCGCACGGCTGCGGTCTGACCGCCGAGGAGTTCGAGGCCGAGCTTGCGCATCCCGAAACCGTGGTGCCCTCGTATGTATGGAATTCCAATGAAGCGCTGGCCCAGAAGCTTGGGCTTACCATCGCATCGCAGACCCAGGCCAGTGTGCCGTATTTCAGCGATGTCGACGTGTATTCCGAGACGATGGACGAGACGATTCCGGTCGGCAAATGCATCGGCATGTCCGCCGTGGTAACCACCGAAACGAATCAGGGCATCACGTTGGAAACTGCCTGTATCGGCAAGGTGTACGGGCCGGATGATGGCGATATGTGCGATTGGAAGATCGAGGGTGAACCGGACGTGGAGTTCCACGTGGTCAAGCCGGCGACCGTCGAACATACGTGCGCCACAATCGCCAACCGCATTCCGGACGTGCTCAACGCGCCAGCCGGATATGTGACGGTCGATCAGCTCGATGAAATTTCATATCTCACGTATCCCGCCGCGCTGTACGTGGCATAGACCCATATTTTCAGGGATGAAGGCCGGCACTCATAAGGGTGCCGGCCGGTATCAGGCGGCCAGAGTCGACGTGCGTGGCATCACCTGGAACTGGATATGGTCATGGGTGATGTCATCGGGCCGTTCATGCCGTAGGTTCGACTCGATCAGCGTCACCATGCGATCGATAACCGTACGAGCCATTGCGGGGACGTCCATCGCCACAGTGCTAATGGGTGGGTTGGCGCAGTCGGAGAAGGGGATGCCGTCGAATCCCATGAGCCGTACGTCGTCGGGCACGCGGATGCCATGTTCGGTGAGTTCGCGGAGCGCGCCGATCGCTATGGTGTCAGACATGCACAGTTCTCATGTTCCCGCTGGCGGGAGCTGTCATGCGAAGCATGACCGAGGGTGGTCCACAGCCGCCAATCCGTAACATCACCCAACGCAGCATTTCACGATACGGACGTTTCCGTATCGTATTTTCGTGTGGTCAAATAGACATTTCGGGCGAAAAAGTTCGAAATACCCCCATAACTGGCCATAAAAACAATTGCTTGAGAATCACTATTGACTTTTATGGCGACTCGGTATATGGACACGCGAAACGTAAATGACATGGAGCAACGGTACTGTGTCAACAGCAATGAACGAAGAGGCACGATTCCCTTACGTGTCCACAACCAATTGAGGTGATTCCGGTGACATTCAAAGCCCCGCTCGATCTCACGGTCCACGCTCCGGACGGTATGTATGATCCCGCCAACGAGCATGACGCCTGTGGTGTGGGTATGGTCACCACTTTGAACAAGCGTCCTGAACGCAAAATCGTCACTGACGCCATTGAGGTACTGGTCAATCTCGACCACCGCGGTGCCGTGGGCGCCGAGGAGAACACAGGTGACGGCGCCGGCATCCTGATGAGCATGCCGGACGAGTTCATGCGTGCCACCGTGCCCGCCGAACTGCCCGAAGCCGGCCACTACGCCGCAGGCATCGCCTTCCTCGACCGCGACATCGAAACCTCCGGTCAGCAGGAACAGGCCATTGCCAAGATCGTGCGCGAGGAGGGCCTTGAAGTTCTCGCATGGCGCGTGGTGCCCACCAACCCGGACGGCCTCGGCCTGCAGGCCCTTGCCGCCATGCCGGGATTCAAGACTCTCGTGGTCGCCTCTCCGGACGGTGCTCTGGCCGGCGTGGACTTGGATCGCAAGACCTTCCGCATCCGCAAGCGCGTCGAGCATGAGGTAGGCGTCTACTTCGCCTCCTTGTCCGCCCGTACCATCACGTACAAGGGCATGCTCACCACCATGCAGCTCACCCACTTCTTCGAGGATCTGAACGACGAGCGCATGAAGGCCACCATCGCCATCGTCCACTCCCGCTTCTCCACCAACACCTTCCCGAGCTGGCCGCTGGCCCAGCCGTTCCGTCTGCTGGCCCACAATGGCGAGATCAACACCATCCAGGGCAACCGCAACTGGCTCTCCGCCCGTGAAGGCCGCCTGAGCAGCGAACTGCTCGGCGAGTTCGAGCCGCTGCTGCCCATCACCACTCCGGGCTACTCCGATTCTGGCACCTTCGACGAGTGCCTCGAACTACTGCACCTCGCCGGCCGTTCCCTGCCGCACGCCATCTGCATGATGCTGCCGCCGGCTTGGGAGAAGAACCCGGATCTCGATCCGGACGTGCGCGCCTTCTACGAGTACAACAACACGCTTATCGAGCCGTGGGATGGCCCGGCCGACATCGTCTTCACCGACGGCACCCAGGTCGGCGCCCTGCTCGACCGCAACGGCTTCCGCCCCGGCCGCTGGCAGCTCACCGACGACGGCTACATCGTGCTGGCCTCCGAGGCCGGCGTTCTGCCGGAGATCGCGCAGGAGCACATCGTGTCCAAGGGCCGTCTTGAGCCCGGCAAGATGTTCCTGGTCGACACCGCCGAAGGCCGCATCATCCCCGATGAAGAGATCAAGAAGACCCTCGCCTCCCAGCACCCGTACCGCAAGTGGGTGGAAGGCAACTCGGTCGAGATGAGCGATCTGCCCCGCCGCGAGCACGTGAGCCACTCCGGACAGTCCGTCCAGCGCCGTCAGCGCGCCTTCGGCTACACCGAAGAGGATCTGAAGCTGTTGCTCACTCCGATGGCCAACACCGGCAAGGAACCGCTGGGATCCATGGGTAACGATGCGCCTATGCCCGCACTCTCCAGCCGCAGCCGCATGCTGTTCGACTACTTCACCCAGAAGTTCGCGCAGGTCACCAACCCGCCGCTGGACTGGGAGCGTGAGGAGATCGTCACCTCGCTCGAATCCGCCATCGGCCCCGAGCCTAACCTACTGGCCGATTCCGAGCTGCACGCCAAGAAGATCCTCATCCCGCTGCCCGTGGTCAACTCTGATGAGATGGCCCAGCTCAAGCGCCTTGACAAGGCCCGCATCCTCGGCGGCTACTATCGCCCGTACGTGGTCAAGGGCCTCTACCAGGTCGCCGGCGGCGGCAAGGCCCTCGAAGAGCGACTTGACGAGATCTTTGCCGAAATCGACGAGGCCATCGCCGACGGCAAGAACTTCATCGTGCTCTCCGACCGTGAATCCAACCACACGTGGGGCCCGATCCCGTCCCTGCTGCTGACCTCCGCCGTGCAGCACCACCTGCTGCGCCGCCACACCCGTACGCAGATCTCCATGGCCGTCGAGGCCGGCGACGTGCGCGAGATTCACCACGTCGCACTGCTGATCGCTTATGGTGCCGCCTGCGTGAACCCGTACCTGGCCTTCGAATCCGTTGAGGATTTGGCCCGTAACGGCTACCTCAAGGTCGACGCGGACACCGCCGTGAAGAACCTCACCAAGGCGCTTTCCACCGGTGTGCTCAAGATCATGTCCAAGATGGGCGTCTCCACCATCATGAGCTACCGTGGCGCACAGCTGTTCGAGGCTGTGGGCCTGAGCCAGGAAGTCATCGACGAATACTTCACCGGCACCACCTCCCGTGTGGGTGGCGTGGGCCTTGACGAGATCGCCGAAGAAGTGGCCATCCGTCACCGCGTGGCCTACCCGAACCAGTGGAGCGCATCCCCGCACCGCAACCTGCGCACGGGCGGCGACTACAAGTGGCGTCGTACCGGCGAGGACCACCTCAACGATCCCGAGGCCATCTTCCTGCTCCAGCAGTCGACCCACCGTGGCGACTACCAGATGTTCAAGAAGTATTCGCACCACATCAACGACACGTCGAACCGACTCATGACCCTGCGTGGCCTGATGAAGTTCAACAACAACCGCAAGCCAATCGACATCTCCGAAGTCGAGCCGGCCTCCGAGATCGTCAAGCGCTTCTCCACCGGTGCCATGAGCTACGGTTCCATCTCACAGGAAGCGCACGAGACGCTTGCCATCGCCATGAATTCGATTGGCGCACGCTCCAACTCCGGTGAGGGCGGCGAATCCGACGATCGTATCACGACCCGCAGCGCTACAGCCGCATCAAGCAGATCGCGTCCGCTCGCTTCGGCGTGACCTCCGATTACCTCGTGCACGCCACCGACCTGCAGATCAAGCTCGCCCAGGGCGCCAAGCCCGGTGAGGGCGGCCACCTGCCCGGTGCCAAGGTCCCGCCGTGGATCGCCAAGGTCCGTCACGCCACCCCGGGCGTGGAGCTTATCTCCCCGCCGCCGCACCACGACATCTACTCCATCGAGGATCTGAAGCAGCTGATCAACGATGCGAAGATGGCCAACCCGAAGGCACGTATCCACGTCAAGCTCGTTTCCGAGTTCGGCGTCGGCACCATCGCGGCCGGTGTGGCCAAGTGCCATGCCGACGTGGTGCTTATCTCCGGCTATGACGGCGGTACGGGTGCAGCCCCGCTCAACGCCATCAAGCACGCCGGCACCCCGTGGAGATCGGCCTGTCCGAAACCCAGCAGACGCTGATCCTGAACGGCCTGCGCTCCCGCATCGTCGTACAGTGCGACGGCGAGCTCAAGACCGGTCGTGACGTGGTCATCGCCGCCCTGCTTGGTGCCGAGGAATTCGGCTTCGCTACTGCGGCCCTGATCGTGGAAGGCTGCGTCATGATGCGCGCCTGCCAGAAGAACACCTGCCCGCAGGGCATTGCCACCCAGGATCCTGAGCTGCGCGCCCGCTTTAAGGGCAAGCCCGAGTACGTGGTCAACTTCTTCATGTTCATCGCTGAGGAGGTGCGCGAGATCCTCGCCCAGCTCGGCTTCAGGACTCTTGAGGAGGCCATCGGCCACGTTGAGTGTTTGGATCAGGACGAGGCCATCAAGCGCTGGAAGTCCGGCGGCATCGACCTGACCAACGTGCTCAAGCAGGCCGGCCCGGTACCCGGCACGATCCTGCACCAGACCATCGAGCAGAACCACGAGCTGGAGAAGGCACTGGACAACAAGCTCATCGAACTTGCCCAGCCGGCCCTCGAACACAAGGAACCCGTGCGCATCGAAATGCCGATTCGCAACGTCAACCGTACGGTCGGCACCATGGTCGGCTACGAGATCACCCGCCGTTACGGCGAGGAAGGTCTGCCGGACGACACCATCGACATGACCCTGCACGGTTCCGGAGGCCAGTCCATCGGTGCGTTCATCCCGCGCGGCGAGACCATGCGCATCTACGGTGAAGTCAACGACTACGCCGGCAAGGGCCTGTCCGGCGGTCGCATGATCGTGCGCCCGGAAGACACCGTCACCTTCGACAAGCACAGCAACGTCATCGCCGGCAATGTCACCGGTTTCGGCGCCACTTCCGGCCAGATGTTCGTAGCCGGTCGCGCCGGCGAACGTTTCGGCGTTCGTAACGGCGGTGCCACGTTCGTGGTCGAAGGCGTGGGCGACCACGGCTGCGAGTACATGACCGGCGGCACTGTTGTGGTGCTCGGCCCCACCGGACGCAATTTCGGTGCAGGCTTCTCCGGCGGTAACACTTATGTGCTTGACCTCGATATGAAGAAGGTCAACCCGGGTGCCATCAAGTCCGGTGCACTGCTCTTCAAGTCGCTTGATGCCGAAACCTCCAAGCTGGTGTACGCACTGGTCAAGCAGCATGCCGAAGAGACCGGTTCCCAGTTCGCCGCGGCCCTGCTGGAGGACTGGAACGAAACCGTCAAGCGGTTCACTCACGTGGTGCCGAAGCAGTTCGTGGCCATGACGAAGGCCATGGAAGAAGCCAAGGCCAACAATGTAGATTTCAATGCGCCCGGCGCCTGGGAAAAGGTGTACGAGCAGGTTATGGAAGGAGCGCGCTGACATGGGCGACCCGAGAGGATTCCTGAAGGTCCGTACCCGCCGAGAGTTGGCTGAACGCCCCGTTGAGGAGCGTATCAAGGACTGGTTCGACGTTCACGCCGAAACCGGCCTGCAACCGTGGACCCAAACGCAGGCGGCCCGCTGCATGGATTGTGGCACCCCGTTCTGCATGACCGGATGCCCGCTGGGTAACCTGATTCCCGAGTGGAACGACTTGGTCCGTCAGGGCAAGTGGGAAGACGCCTACAACCGTCTGTCCATGACCAACAACTTCCCCGAAGTCACCGGCCGCATCTGCCCGGCCCTGTGCGAGCAGGCCTGCGTGCTCGGCATCCACCAGCCGCCGACCATGATCAAGCTTGACGAGCAGACCATCATCGACCAGGCATGGGATTTGGACTACGTCAAGCCGCTGCCGCCGCAGCGTCTGACCGACCAGACGGTCGCCGTCGTCGGCTCCGGCCCTGCCGGCCTCGCCGCCGCACAGCAGCTCACCCGCGCCGGCCACACCGTCGTCGTCTACGAGAAGGACGACGCCATCGGTGGTCTGATGCGTTACGGCATCCCGAACTTCAAGCTTGAGAAGGGTCTGCTTGACCGCCGTGTCAAGCAGATGGAGGCCGAAGGCACCCGCTTCCGCACCAACGTGGAAATCGGCAAGGACATCACGTGGGATGACCTGCGTGACCGTTACGACGCCGTCGTAGTGGCCATCGGCTCCCGCGTGCCGCGCGATATGAAGATTCCGGGCCGCGAGCTCGACGGCATCCACTTCGCCCTCGACTTCCTGCCCGACGCCACGCGCCGTATCTTCGGCGTCAAGCCGGTGCACGACATCACCGCCAAGGACAAGCACGTCATCGTCATCGGCGGTGGCGACACCGGTTCCGACTGCCTCGGCACCTCGATCCGTCAGGGTGCGAAGGACGTCACCGTGCTACAGATCATGCCGAAAGAGCCGTCAAGCCGTCCGGACAACAGCCCGTGGCCGACCTTCGCCCGCACCTACCAGAAGACCTCCTCCATGGAAGAGGGCGGCGAGTACATCTACTCCACCGACTCCGTGAACTTCGAGGGCACCGAAGAGGAGAAGGCCAAGGTCACCATTGATAACTCGACCACCGCCGAAGGCTTCGTGGCCGATGAGCGTGGTCATGTCACCGGCCTGAAGGTCGTCTCCGTGGCTCCCGGCGAAAATGGTCCGTTCACCCGCCAGCCCGGCACCGAGCGCGTGCTGCCCGCCGATCTGGTCCTCATCTCCGTGGGCTTCCTGCATCCGGACACCGAGACCATCCTCGACCAGCTGCCCGTCGAACTCGACAAGCGTGGCAACATCGCTCGCAATGACAAGTTCGCCACCTCCCAGGATGGCGTGTTCGTGTGCGGCGATGCCGGCCGTGGCCAGAGCCTCGTGGTCTGGGCCATCGCCGAAGGCCGCTCCTGCGCCGCAGCCGTGGACGAGTACCTCTCCAAGGAAAAGAGCGAGCTGCCGGCCCCGATCAAGGCCAGCCAGCGTCCGATGATGCTGCCTCGCTGAATACTTTCCAAACAGAAACATGAAAATCCCTTCTTCGTGAGGGGATTTTTGCGTTTCTGGGATTAATTACTGCCTTGAGCCTTCAGTAATGTTTATATTTCGAGAATATTGCATACGTGGTTAACATGAAGCTCCTATGGTGTCTTTCGTCGCCAAAAAGATGACGCCAGAATATTTGGGAGAGATTCATGAACACACGCCATGTCACTTCACTGGTCGCGGCCGGTGCGGCAATCGTCATGCTGCTCAGCGGCTGCGGATCGACCGGTACCTCCAATTCCAGCAATGCTTCAGATTCCAATATCATTTCCGTGTACGGCAGTGAGCCGGCACACCCACTATTCCCCGGCAACACCACTGAGGCCGGTGGCGGCAAGGTTGTAGACCAGCTGTTCGCAGGTCTGGTGACCTACGATGCGAAGGGCGGCATCCACAACGAGGTAGCAGACAGCATCACCTCCAGCGACAACGCCACGCATTACGTCATCAAGCTCAAGAGCGGATGGAAGTTCACCGACGGCACTCCGGTGACCGCGCACTCCTTCGTAAACGCATGGAATTACACCGCCAACAGTGCCAACAAGCAGGCCAGCGCCAGCTTCTTCAGCACAATCGAAGGCTATGATGATCTGCAAAAGCCGGACGTGGACCCCAAGGCCACGCTGAGCGGCCTGACCGTCGTTGACGACAACACCATCGATGTCAAGCTCAGCCAGCCCGACTCGGCATTCCCGGTCAAGGCCGGCAGCCACGCCTACATGCCGTTGCCCGAATCCGCGTTCAAGGACCCGAAGAAGTTCGGTCAGCACCCAGTGAGCAACGGCCCATACAAGTTCGTGTCCTGGCAGCACAACCACAGCATCGAAATGGTGAAGAACCCTGACTACAAGGGCAATCGTGTCGCCAAGAACGATGGCCTGAACTTCAAGATCTATACCTCGCCTGATTCGGCATACGCCGACCTACGCGGTGGCAACCTGGACTTCACGAACACGATTCCTGACACCGCACTTACCTCCTTCCAATCCGACAAGTCGCTGAAGGCATACAACGAGCCCGGTGGCAATACGCTCACTTTCACCATTCCTGAATGGCTGGAACACTTCGGCCAGAACGAGGAAGGCAACCTGCGTCGTCAGGCCATTTCCATGTCCATCGACCGCAAGACCGTCGCCGAGAAGATCTTCCACGGCACCGCCACGCCCGCCGTCGACTTCCTTGCAGCCCCAATCAGCGCCTACTCCAAGGAACTCAAGGGAAATGAAGTACTGAAGTACAACCCGTCCAAGGCCAAGGAACTGTGGGCCAAGGCCAACGCCATCTCCCCGTGGAGCGGTGAGTTCGGCATTGCATACAATGCTGATGGCACTGCGAAGAACTGGGTTGAGGCAATCTGCAACTACATCAAGAACACGCTGGATATCGATGCCAAGAGCATCCCGATGTCCACTTCCGACGAGTTCCTGTCCAATGTGGATTCAGGCAAGATGACCTCCGCATACCGTAGCGGTTGGGGCCCTGATTATCCATCCGCGGACAACTATCTGGTACAGCTGTACGATTCCAGTTCGGCCGACGGCAAGGGCGGCAACAGCGGCAACTACAAGAACCCCGAGTTCGATGCCATGATGGACAAGGCTCTTTCCGCCCCGTCCACCGAGGAAGCCGACAAGTATTATCAGCAAGGTGAGGAGATTCTGCTGCAGGACCTTCCGGCTATCCCGTTGTGGAACCAGAATGCCACCGCAGCCAGCACCTCCGCAATCTCCGGCGTCGCATTCGACTACGGCGGCGGCCCAGTGTTCACCGCACTGACCAAGAAGCAGTAAGCAGTAAGTAATAAACAGACAGCGCTAGCCCCCCGCTGGCGGGGGCTGTCGGCAAAGCCGACTGGGGGTGGTCTCAAACAGCAGACCACCCCTAATCTTGTTATATGAGCGAGCTCCCGTAAGCGGGAGCAATCGAGAACATACAGGAGCACATTAACTATGGAATTCACCGTATCCGGCACTACCGTGCGATTCGATGAACGAACAATGCAGTTCGCTTTTACGCGCGACGGTGCCGAATGGAATACCTGCGCTGATTTCAAGCCGACCCTGCAATGCGCGCAAGGCACCTTGCGTTCGCGGGTGCCACTTCCATCACCCATGAGCAGCGTGAAACCGGCACGGGAACCGGCATTCGCAGCATCTTCACCGGCTTTGGGCACAGCGCATACTCCTTTGAAACCTATGTATGGGTGGAGCGTGCCTCAGGCGATGTGCTCTTCGAATGGATTCCGCTCAATGAGCAAGGCCTGAACATCACCAATGTGACGTGGCCCGCAGCCATGGACTTCGATTGCGCCGACGATCATGACACGACACTCATCACCCATGAGCAAGGTGTGATGATCCCCAACACATGGCCTACCGCCGTGAGCACCAAAGACATCGCCTTCGACGGCCGCTTCGAAACGGCTGGCGGTTACATGCCGTGGTTCGCGCAGCTCCGCGCAGACGGACACGGGTATATCGCCATCTGCGAAACTCCATGGAATGCCGGTTACGGCATCGACCATCCCAGCGATGGCCCGTACACCCATATCAATACTTGGTTTGAGCCAAGCCTCGGCACAATGAATTATCGCCGCGTGGTACGCTACCAGTTCCTCGACCACGCCGATCACACGGCGGTGTGCAAGGCCTATCGTTCGTACGTCAACGAACGAGGTCGCCTGCGTACGCTCGCCGAAAAGGCGGCGCGCAATCCCTCCGTGCGTGACCTGATTGGTCGTTCATGGGTGCACATCGGCATCAAAACCAAAGTACAGCCCGACTCGTACTACTACGATAAGGATCACCCCGAGAAAAACGATTCATTGGTCACCTTTGCGCAGCGCGAAAAGCAAATGCGAACATTGCACAGCATGGGTGCAGGCCGACTGTACATGCACTTGGATGGTTGGGCACAGCCCGGATACGACAACGCACACCCCGACTATCTGCCGGCCTGTCAGGAGGCAGGCGGCTGGGAAGGCATGAAGTCGCTGGTCGACGCCTGCCATGAGCAAGGCGATATTTTCGGCACGCATGACCAGTACCGCGATTACTACTTCACCGCGCAAACCTTTGATGCCAACAATGCGATTCGGCTGGCAGACGGTACGATGCCCGAACACGCACGCTGGGCGGGCGGCCACCAGACCTACCTGTGCGCCGAGCTCGCACCGGACTACGTGCGCCGCAATTTCGCCGAAATCGCCGCACACGGCATCAAGCTCGACTGTGCATACTTGGATGTCTTCACCTGCAACGAAGGCGACGAATGCTCGAACCCCGAACACCGCATGACCCGCCGCGAATGCTTTGACCGCCGCGCCGAATGCTTCGAATATCTGCTCTCGCACGGCATCCTCTCCTCGTCCGAAGAGGTATCGGACTGGGCAGTGCCAAGCCTGATATTCTGCCATTACGCGCCATACGACTTCCAGATGCGCTCACCCAACGAGCCGCGCCAAGGTGTACCGGTGCCGCTGTATAACCTCGTCTACCATGATTGCGTTATCGAACCATGGATGATGGAGCGTGTGGTGGACGGCGACGATTACATGCTGTACGCCTTGCTCAACGGCGGAGCTCCATACCTGATTCGCGATGCCGCATACATCGGCGTTGACGGCGACATGGACGACGAACAGCGCGCTCGCACGGAAAACGACATCGAACGCTGCCATACGGTCGCTGCATTCCATGAGCGGGTCGGCATGCAGGAACTGGTTCGTCACGAGTTCGTGGATGATGATCCGCTGGTGCAGCGTTCGGTATTCGCGGACGGCACTGCGGTCACTTGCGACTTCCATACGCAAACCTATCGCATCACCGACTGCCCGCATCACTGACTGAAATACAATGACACACAGTGGGTTCCGATGGACTGGTGGCAAATTGCCGCCGATAAGCGAGTAATATAGCCAACAGTGTCACCGTCGAAACAGGAGTAGTGAAATGCCGAATCGTGCAGAACGCCGTGCCCAAGCCAAAGCAGGCCGCAGGGGAGTGCCGTCGCAGTATGACCAGACCCGTGGCCGTGGCCGTTCGGGAATGATTGACGAATACCAGCTGCAGCAGAAGTCCCAGCGTCTGCAGGACGGCACCGACGGCACCGAATGGAAGCCCAGCGGCGGTACGATTGCGGACACCGAAACCCTGCTGACCACTAACCCGAACTACACGAATCCGAAGATGTTCAAGGCACCGCATTCGCTGCGTCAGTGGTTCCGTGTGGGCAGCTGGACGCTGATCGCCATCGCGATTATCGCGTTCTTCGTGGTTATGTGGCTGCCAAGCCATCCGATGTGGCTGATCATCACCGTTTCCGCGGTGTTCATTGTGGGTGTGCTGAGCCTGTTCTTTACGGCTGGCGATTCCAAGCATAATCCGAATTTGGATCAGAACGGCACGGCAGTCTGATCTTTTGCCCGGTAAATCCGGCTTGAAAAGCAAAACGCACGACGGAAGTTGTGCGTTTTCTTGTATGCGGTGCCCTAAAGTAAGAAGTGCTTGAGTTTCTTTCTGACGCACGAAGGAGAGGCAGTCCGATGAAAGTTGATATTCTAACCCGCGAATACCCGCCGCATGTCTATGGTGGGGCCGGCGTACACGCCGAGGAACTGTCCAAGGTGCTTGCCGAGCGCATCGACGTAACCGTTCGTGCGTTTGATGGCAAGCGCACCGAGGCGGACATTCCTGCTATCCCGAATGCTGCCGATGCTAAGGGCAGCTTGAAGGTCGTCGGCTATGACACGCCTTCTGAGCTGGCTGATGCCAACCCCGCATTGAAGACCTTCGGCGTTGATTTGCAGATCGCCAATGATGTGGACGCCGACATCATCCACGCGCACACCTGGTATGCCTGCTTGGCGGGCTACATGGCCAAGATGCTGCACGGCACTCCATTGGTTATTACCGCGCACTCTCTGGAGCCGTTCCGCCCGTGGAAGCGTGAGCAGCTCGGCGGCGGCTACAATCTGAGCTCCTGGGCTGAGAAGGATGCTTACGAGCACGCCGATCGTGTGATCGCCGTTTCCGGTGGCATGCGCAAGGATATTCTGACTGCTTACCCGAACCTCGATCCGAACAAGGTGGTTGTGGTGTACAACGGCATCACCATGGCCGACTTCGCTACCCCGGCACCAGACGATCCGGGTTGGAAGGTGTTCGAGCGTACCACATCGACCGTTCGAAGCCCACCCTGCTGTTCGTGGGCCGTATCACCCGCCAGAAGGGCCTGCCATACCTGCTCAAGGCACTGCACCTGATTTCCAAGGACATTCAGGTGGTGCTGTGCGCCGGTGCTCCTGACACCCCGGAAATCGCCGAAGAGGTCAAGATCGCGTTCGCCAAGCTGGATGAGGAACGCGGCAACATCGTCTGGATTGAAGAAATGCTGCCGAAGCCTGAGCTGAATGCTTTGGAACACGGCTGTGATGCCTTCATCTGCCCGAGCATCTACGAGCCGCTGGGCATCGTGAACCTTGAGGCCATGGCCTGCGGTCTGCCGGTCGTCGCATCCGCCACTGGCGGCATTCCGGAAGTCGTGGTCGACGGCGAAACCGGCTATCTGGTCCCGATCGACCAGTTGCACGACGGCACCGGCACTCCCACCGATCCGGACAAGTTCGTGCACGACATGGCCGCCGCCATCGACAAGATCATGGCTGACCCCGAACTCGCCAAGAAGATGGGCCAGGCCGGCTACGAACGCGCCCGCGACGTGTTCAGCTGGGAGACCATCGCCGACAAGACCGTGGAAGTCTACCAGTCCGTGCTCGACGAGCAGAAGAAGTAAGTAGCGCTGCAACGAGTGCTCCCCTCAGTCCGGCTGCGCCGGCCAGCTCCCCTCAGGTACCGGTTTCTTGGCTCTCCTCTCTGAGGGGAGCTGTCACCGCAGTGACTGAGGGGAGTCGTCAGACCGCGAATCATAGGTAGTATTTCACTCATGACAAACACCGTCCTCCAACTCGACAACGTCGAATTCCGGCGTAACCGTCGCGTCATTATCACCGACGTGAACCTCACCATCACGCGGGGGAGCGTTGGGTGCTGTTCGGTCCGAACGGCATCGGCAAATCCACCGCGGTCGGCATGCTGGCCACCCGCACCTTCCCCTCAGAGGGCCGCGTATTCATCCTCGGCCATCAACTCGGCAAATACGACGTATTCAAACTGCGCACCCGCATCGGTCTCGCCTCTGCCGACCTGGGCCGGCAGTTCCCCGAGTTCGAGGACCCGCTGGACGCCGTGGTCACCGGCCTGTCCGCCGTGACCGGGCGCTGGCGCGACACCTACACGCAAGAGGAATACGCCCGCGCCCGCCAGCTGCTGCGCGATTTTCGCGTCTCCTATCTGGAAGGCAAGGAGATGTGGCGACTGTCCGAAGGCGAACGCACCCGCGTATTGATCGCCCGTGCGCTGATGGGAGATCCCGAGCTGCTCATCATGGATGAGCCGACCACCGGCCTTGACCTGGGCGGCCGCGAGCAGGTGATGCGCACATTGAGCCGAATCGGCGAAGAGAACTCCGAGCGTGCCGTGGTGCTGGTCACCCATCGCTTGGAGGAGATTCCGGCCGGTTTCGACCACATCGCCATTATGGGACGCAAGCCGATTCCCGCTGAGGACGCCACCGAAGCGGGCGTGGACTCAATGGGTAATCCCGGTGCTGGCACCATCGTCTACACCGGTTCGTTGGAGAATGGCCTGACCGACGAACGCTTGTCGGAATTGTTCGGTATGCCCATCGAAGTCCAGCACACCCACGGCCGCTGGGCCGCCTACGCCGTGTGATGCTTGTAGGTTTTTAGGCGGGATTTTCTTCGCCCCCTCTGGAGGGGCTGTCAGCGTAAACTGACTGGGGGAGGTCCAACCAGTTACGAAGGCAACCATGACAACCAATAGCAAACTCGTATTCATCGATATCGACGGCACCCTAGCCGACGAAAACCACGTCGTACCCGAATCTGCCAAAATCGCTTGCAAACAAGCCCAGGCCAACGGCCACAAGCTCTTCATCTGCACCGGGCGTTCCGTGCCGAAAATCGAGCGCAGCATCCTCGACCTCGGTTTCGATGGCGTGGTTTCCGTGGCGGGCGCTCAGGCGAATATCGGAGACAGGCTGCTGTTCCAGCATCTCGTCCCTCCTGAAGCGGTCGATGCGGCGATGGCGTATTTTGCCAAGCATCATATCGAGAGCTACCAATGGCAAGGTGCGGATGGCATGTACATCTCGGAAGGCTACCGTCAACATCTGGAATCGAAAGGCAAGACCTGGAATCGTGGCGAATTCGCGCGATTCTGGCACCTGTTGGATGAGGTGGAGGTACCGGCTGGCTCGACTTTGGGACAGACGATTCGTGTGAGCAAGGGGTCATACTTCACCTCGCCGAATCCTGACGTGACTTTCGAGGAGACTCAACATGATTTGAGCCCATGGTTTGAGCTCGTGCATGGTTCGTATGACAAGATTTCCCCGAACAATGGCGAGTTGCTGATTAATGGCATCGACAAAGGTACCGCTGTGCGCGACGTGGCTTCTTTGCTGGGCTACTCCGTTGCCGACACCATCGCCATCGGAGACTCCGACAACGACACTGCCATGCTCAAGGCCGCCGGCACATCCGTAGCCATGGGCAACGCCATTCACGGCATCCAAGCCTTCTGTGACTTCACCACCACCGACATTCACCAGAACGGCCTGGCCAACGCCTTCAAGACGTTGGGACTGGTGTGAGGCTATGTCGTTTGCTCTCAGACGGAGGATCCTTTCGTGCTGTAGTATTGCGACGCGGCACAACGTATGCTGCGCCGAGCATAGAGAATTATGAATTCAAAATGGTTTGTTCATCATGCGAAAATAGTGGTCATCTGTCCGTCGCGGTTGCGCAATTTACGGTGGCGGAGGAACCGGAACGGAATCTGGAGATCATCGACGGATTCGCGCGTGATGCGGCGGCGGGCGATAGGGAAGCCGATCTCATTACTGCTGAGCTGAGTCGTGAGTGTCTTGATTCCGCGCGTCGAACATTGCCGGTGTTGCAGAATCGCCGTTTTGCCGATCCGCAGTTGTGTGACTGACCTCTGAATAACTTTACTAGCGCTGTTGATAAGGGTTCTATGATGGGAATCATGACCACTACTGTTGATAGCTCTGATTCAATGCCGGAACGTCTGCAAGAGGGGAGCGTGGCGCCCGATTTCACTCTGCCGGCGGTTATACCTGGGTTTACAGAGAGCGGATCAATCAACCTGTCTGACGTGCTTGATGCCGGCCGCAGGGTTGTACTGTACTTCTACCCGGCCGCGATGACGCCCGGTTGCACCACCGAGGCCTGCGATTTCCGCGACAATCTCGCCCGATTGGCGTCGAAGAATGTCACAGTGCTCGGTGTCTCCAAGGACTCGCTTGACAAACTGCGCAAGTTTGCACAGCGCGATCATCTCACATTCCCGTTGCTGTCTGATCCCGACCTGACCGTGCACAAGCTGTACGGCGCATACGGCGAAAAGAAGCTCTACGGCAAGGTGCACGTAGGCGTGATCCGCTCGACGCTCGTCATCAATCCCGATGGCTCCGTGGCGATTGCGCGCTACAACGTGCGTGCCAAAGGACATGTCGATTCGCTGTTAAAGGCACTGGAAAAGTTGGAGAAGCTGGAGAAGTAGTGCGTTCTCGTTGTTCGGACACAGTGGTTCGTGCATAGCAGTTCCGTGCGGTACGTGCCGTATGAACCACTGCCGCATGAGCCACCGGTTGACTTCTCGGACTCACCGGCAAATAGTGAGACCGTGGGCGCGCAGTACGTCTATGGCTGGCATGTAATCGAGCGATGTTGCGGTGGGATTGAGCATCAGTTCGCGGATGGCGGCGGATGCTGAGGACTCGCTCGTCTTCGAGGATTTTGCGGCCGGGAAGAGAGCGTCGGCGATTAGGGAGATGATACGGGAACGTGCATCGCCGGCATTGGCATTGTTGCTGCTGCTGCCGGCGTCGGTAGTGGCGGAGTTGCCAATAGTAGCGGAGCTGTTTTGTAGAGTCGTATCCAACGCTGTGACAAGCGGCTCCAGGTTGTTCTTTGTCGCCTCGGCAATGTCATCGAGCTGATCGAATAAGGCGAACAGCCATGCACGACTTCGCTCCTCATCGTTGCCGGTCGCAAGCCTTTCATTGGTGACGCGCACGAGTTCGTCAATCGGTACTGCTGGCGTCTTTGCCGGATCGCGATGCTCACGGTTGTCTTCGATATCGCCCATAAGATGCTGGATTTCGCACTCGTCCTGCAATACGGTGGTCTCGGCAAATGCGGTGGCGATGGCGTCCGCATCGATGAACTTGCCACCTTCGGACTGGAAGCGCACGCGCTTGGGCTCACTGTAATAATGCGACATGCCGAATGTGATGTACTGAGGCATCTCATCCTGCAATTGCTTGACCGCTTCGGCTACCTTGCGCATATCTGCCAGATGTTGGTGCAGCACGATGAAAGCGAGCACTGCTTTGGTGTCGGTAAGAGTGAGCGGCTGACCGATGCTGGCTCCATGATGGTGCTCATGATGCGCAAACATGTTCTTCAGCGAATCAAACAATCCCATAATGTCCTCCTTTGAACTGGGGCACAATCGGCTACATCTGCCGCTTACTGTAGTCCTGAATATGTGGGAATGGTCCATGGAACGCCGAAAGCGAATATTGGTTCCGGGCGATGCTCGCAGCAATTGAGAATATCGCAGGACATGACAAAAAGCGGGTGACAAGCGTTATCCTGAAATACATAGGGCAAGGAGGCCGTATGACAGCAGAAGTGGATGACGGTTTCTTTCAATTGTTTGAACGCAGGATTTTTGTGCGTGGAGAAGCTTATTACGATGCCGGCAAGGTTGATCCGCCGGTCATGATTGCTGAGAATCTTTGGCATACCGTGTTCGCGGGAATGACGACTATCAAGTGGACATTCGTTTGCGCCATGGCAAAGTGATTTCTGCCGCCTGCGCATGCCAATATTCCCAACGTGCAACGTACTGCAAGCATGTGGCTGCGGTGCTTATCTTCATGCGTGAGAGCCGACGTCGGGAATTAGATGAATCGCAAGACCAAGTTTCAGAGTTTCCTCATGAAGCATTGAATTGTGTGAGGTGGTATACGATGCATGAATTCCCGAAATATCGCGGATTGACAGAGGGAGATTGGCATGCTGTCAAGCGAATATTTGAGGTGTTGTACTGTATCCCCGACCTTGATACTACATATACACATGAGGTAATGGATACCGTTTGGTGACATCCATCTCGTAGGTAAACAGTTCGCTGTGGCCAAGACGCTGAGTCTCAGGGATATTCTCGTCCGCGCCGAGTCCCACTGCAATCACACGCCAACCCCGCACAGCGAGCATCCGCGCAGTCGCCTTGCCGATGCCGCTCGTGCCGCCGGTGACCAATGCCACCGGCCGTCCGTCATCCTTGATTGGTTCCATGTGTACCATTATCGCGTGGTGGTGTCGGAATCACGGCATGGTGATAGCAGCCGCATGGGAACAAGCTACTTGCTAGGCGAAGATTGAGCATCGTCATCCGTCTTACGAGCATTCAGATGCCGGTGCTCGTATTCCTCGAAGTCATCACGGACGGCTTCCGCGGGATACTTGCTCTTGGTCTTTGCGAGCTTGCCCATGACGATGTCATCCATATCCACACCAAGCGCATCGGCCATCATGATGCAATACGTAAGCACATCCGCTAGTTCTTCCCTGACATGTCCCTCATCCATGGATGGCGACTGCGGCGTCCACTGGTAGCATTCCAGCAATTCCGACGCCTCGATGCTGATGGACTTCGCCAGGTTCTCAGGAGTGTGGTATTGGCCCCAGCCACGCTCCGACACAAAATCACGAATCGACTGAATGGTACTGTCACTGATCATGACTGACATTATAGGACTTGCTGAATGTTGGTCATGTACCAGAGCTCATGATGGACCATAATATGACTATGAACAGTGAGAGCTTGGCGCCGTTTGTCATCAACCTGCCATATGGCCAATACAGTAGGGAAGCTTTTGAAAAGGCTTTTGACGAATCCCTCGAGAAGCAGATGGGGCGCAGTGTTAATGATTCCGATCTGGAACATTTCATGCTGCGATATGTGTTGGCATATCCAACGGTTTATGTCGTGTATTCAGGAAAGACCAATCGCTATTCGATGAAGAACGAATATACGGTGTACGTCGGTGAGACCAACGATATACGGCATCGTACATTCCAGCATCTTGAAAGAGATGCTAAAGAACGCGAGGACTGGAAAGCTGTAGCTGATGCTGTCTCGCGGAATGATGATGCATATCGGCAATATGTTATTTCACATCCCAAATTCAATAAGTCGTTAACCCTGGATGTCGAAAACCGTCTTATGCACTATATGTCCAGTACCGATTCGGTGAAAAGGCTCAACAATCGACGGACCAATGCGCAAGGCGATTATTACACCGCAGACCAGTTTGATCGGATTTTCTCGCAAATCTGGTTGAGATTACACAAGGAAGATTCTGACCTGTTCCCGGCGGAGGAGATCATCCGAGATTCCGCGTTGTTCAAGGCATCGCCTTTTCATAAACTCAGCGATAGCCAGCTCGAAGCCGAAGAATCTATTTTGGTGCAACTTGCCGCCTTGGTTGCCGATAGCCGGCAACAGAAGAAAGCCGATGAGCAATCTTCAGACCGCCATCCGAAATTAATCTTTGTTCAAGGTGCTGCAGGGACAGGCAAAACGGTCCTGTTAAGCCACCTGTTCTACAGAATCGCGGCTGAAATCGGCATCCAAGGCGACACCTATTCCGAAGACGAAGATTATCCTGAGCTGTCACAAACGGCGAACGGCCGGCTTTCCTCATACATTCTTGTCAATCATAAGGAACAGGTGCACGTATATAATCAGATCGCCACGAAACTGGGTTTGCAGAAGAAATCTGATGAAGTGGTCATGCTGCCCAGTCAGTTCATCAATCGATTCAGCTTACGCAACGAGCATGGTCGAGGCATTCCAGACCAACCGCAAGGCCTGGCGGACATCGTGCTCATCGACGAGGCCCATTTGTTGATGACGCAAGGAAATCAGGGATATTCCGGGAAGAACCAGCTGTATGACATTCTGCGCAGAGCCCGGGTGGTGATTGCGGTCTTTGATCACAATCAGATTATGCAGTCCAGCCAGCAGTGGGACCCAACGATGCTGGAAAAACTTCAGCTGGACTCTGATTCGACTCAGATCGCATGCGCGACCGGGAAAATCGGCGCATTCAAAGCGGTTGATTTGGGCGCCGAATATCATCTGCCGTCCATTTCCGTGGACATTGCGCATGTCCATTTGAAAAAGCAATTCCGTATTGCCGCGAGTAAGTCGATGATTCAGTGGATTGACCGATTCGCTTCGGGGAAAGGTATCGGTCCTATGCCCGTTGATACGGGCGAGTATGCCGCAGATGGTGAAATGATTCGAGAACCTTATGACGTTAAGGTGTTCGACTCGCCGGTTGATTTGTTTAATGCCATTCACGCGAAAGCCCAGCTGAAGCCCGATGGTTGGGATGGGGCTGGACTGTCCCGTTTGTTGGCCACCTATGACTGGAAGTATTCGGCGAAATCTGAGAATCAGAATGATCCGCATGGCTTTTGGAATGTGGAACTGCATCGCGATACTTCGGCGTATGGCGTATGGGACTTGCGGATGACCATGGATTCGATCATTCCGCAATAAGTTCTGACCAATTCTGCAAGCCTTGGAACTATCAGCTCGAAGATTCCGCTCCGAAAAGCAGGAAAGGCATCGACAAAGAACTGTCTTGGGCGGAGAAGCCGTACACCATAGATGAGATTGGCTCCATCTTCACCATCCAAGGGTTTGATTTGAACTATGCCGGTGTGATCATTGGACCCTCGGTGACGTATCGTAACGGGGGAATCGTGTTCGATGCAAAGGCCAGCCAAAACTATCTGGCAACCAATAAGCGCAAAGATTTAGGAGATTTTGCCGAAGAAAATTTGAAGCATGAGTTGAATGTCCTGCTCAAGCGCGGCGTCCACGGTCTGTACCTTTTCGCGGTGGACGAAGGCCTGCAGCAGCGTTTGAAGGAGTGCTGCATCCATTAAGGTATGTGACGGATATTGTGCTGAAAATGCACGCGAAGCGCACGCAGATGATGTTGAATGCGCTGAAAATGCACTCAACATGCCGGGTGTCGTCGTTCGCTATGCCAAAGGCAAGGGATTCCTCATGGACGAGCATTTGGCCAAGGTCTGGGTTTGCAGCCAGCTGACCAATATCATCAGGAATCTCAGCGAAGAACAGGCTGGCATTTCTCTGCATAGTCAATGGATATGTGCCGAATGCCGTACCGCGTTGCCAATGTCGTCACTACAACGCAAACGCCAGCTCCTCCCGCAACGCAGTACGATTCGGATAACGCTCGACAATCTCGTGTGCCAGCGCACGGGTCTCCTCATCGCCGAACACTGCGGCGAAACGACGCAGCTGTTTGGCGATCTGCTGGTATGTGGCGCGGCGCGCCGTCAATGTATTGTCGACGCCACGTTCCACCGTAAACCGGAACGCGGGCGTGCCCATGGTGCCGTATGGCATCGCGTCGAGGATTATCGATTTTGCCGATTCGGGGTGTTCGATGGCGATGGTGCGCAGCAATGGCAGCGGCGGGTAATCGACGATGGCGCAATAAGTCAGGGCCGCGTCCGAAAGCCGCTCGTCCACGATGAGCTTCTCGTAAGCGGGATTGCGCCAACTGCTGTGGCGCTGTGTGCCGCCTTTGGTGGTTATTTCCGGCTGGTACTTGATGCGGTCGATGATGTTCCGGGCGCAATCTCTGGCCAGCCCATCAGCCACGTCATGCCATTCTTCTGCGCTAAGACCGCCGTAGATGCGTAACAGATTGCGTAGTTTACTCACGTAATGGGTATCGGATCTGTCGTTGCAGGAAAGAATGTAGTACCGATACACGTTGGCGAGCAGTCCAACGTCATTGAGTCCCTCGGCGCAGCATTCCATGATGGTATGCCATCCATGGGGCAGCAGGTCCGGCAGCAGACCGTTATGCCGGGCATCGATATCGACATCTTCCATATCCCGGCTCGACAGAAGGAAATCTTGTGCGAGCATGTATGCGGAACGCAAGTGCCCTTCATGAATCATGTTCGCAGCGTTCATCAGTGTGAGGGCCATTGACTCCGAGTATTCGCTCAGAAGCTGCTCGCGTCCAGCGTCATCGTTGGATAGAGCGTATAGGTCGTAGGCGCTCATGAGTGTGAACAACTGCAATACGTGTAACGATTCATCCGGAATGAAGTCGGTTTCGTCGTCTACTTCGCTCGTATCCTCGTTATCCTCATCCTCGTCGTCCTCGTCGTCCTCGTCGCTTTCTTCGCTCTCTTCGTTGAACGAGTATTCCAGATTGCGCGTTATCGCGTTCTCGATCACGTCATAGGCCCATATGCGTTTGTTATCATATTGGGCGAAAGCGAGCGCGCTGGAAATCAGCAACATACTGTTCAATGGTTCGCATTGCCGCATGTCTTTGTCGTTCGCGGCCTGCGCAATGGTGTTCAATGCCTTGCCGGCGGTAGAGGAGTCGGCGAATTCCGCCACATTCTCCATATAGCATCGCACGCGCATCGCCAGATCATCCATAAGCGTGAGCAAAGGTTCGGAGCCATCATCGTTCTCGGACGAGAGCAGAAGCGCGTGGACTTCGTGTATGCACAGTCGCAGGTTGCCGCATGCGCTCGCGTAATCACTGGATTGCAGGGCATTGCCCGCGATAGCCTGCACGGTTTTGATGAATTCTGTGTAGTCACATGATTTGCTGTACGCATCGCTGTGCTTACTGATATGAATAATGAAACGTTCATGGCATCGGCGGATTGTGTCGGAGAGCATGGTTTGTGCGTCGATCAGCGGGATTAGCGGTCGTTCTTCGTCTGGCTGGGCGCAGAACGTCTTTGCGGCTTCGCGCAGTTGGGTGGACCACAGGAACAGCAGATGGCCTTTGCCCTGCTCTGCGCGCGCGTCGAGGTGTTGCTGGATGGGATCCAGCACGGTGCGGGGGAGTGCGATGACACCATCGTGAGCGTTGGCGGTGTCATCATTGTGGTGATTGCCGTGCGCGCCAATGAGCTGTTTGCGCAGTTCGTAAAGCACGGCACCTATATGCTTGCAATATGGTGTTCTCTGATACGGGCAGGTGCACGCGGCGGATTGTATGCGAATCGAATTGTCGTCAGTTGTGGATTCGTGGTCGCTGTTACTGCTGGTAGTGGCTTGGCCATCAGTGTTTGCTTCATTGGCGTTCTCGCCGTGAGCGTCTTTGCTGAGGCGGATGTCAACGTCATAACAGTCATCGGCACTGCCGGACACCTGCGCGTGATACAGCTGCGGCGCAATCTCCTGCACCGAACTCACGCGGCCCGATTCCCAGTAATCGGTGGCACGTTCAAGAATCAACGGTGTGCCTTCGAACATGACCTCGAATTGAGCCAGCGTTGGCTTTTGCGGAACAACCATACTGCTGATTGTAGCGGGTGGAGTGTTACTCGCCGCTTGGCGGTGCATACTGGTCTGATGTAGTCTTGTTCCCACTGGGTAATCGCATTCGGGGAAGAGGCGTCAATGGCTGTACTGACAGATGCTGAAGCTCGTCGTATGCTGGAACTGCTGAAGGAAGCTTTGTCTCCGAAGTCCATCACCCTGAATAAAGGCGAGAAGCAATTCCAATTGCATCAGATAAGTTTGTAGTCAAATGAATCGTAGTGTTTACGACGAGAAGAAAGTATGACGAGTTCTGATTTTGACTCATTAATTCGAAGTTACGGAAAATGGCTGTCTGATAACACGACTTATACGCAACTGGATGAGTGGTATGAAGTTAATGTTCCACTTCTGGATGAAGACAACGACTATACGCAGTTCTATGTGAAGCCCGGGAAGAACAGCGTAACGTTCTCTGATGGCTGTGCCACATTACGCCGTTTGGAGTCGCATGGGACGACTGTGACGGAATCGCGTTTGGCAGTGCTCAAAGATATTCTGAATCAGTTTGGTATTGAACGTAACGGCGACGAGCTTACTCTGACGAGCGATACTGCTGATTTTGCTGATGCCAAGAATCGGTTCCTGCAAGCTATCATCAAAGTTGGTGATATGTCTATGCTGGCCAATCCCATGTGCAGACGTATTTTGCAGATGACATTCGTATGTTCTTTAATGCGAACAACATACGGTATGTGGAAGGCGCTCAGTTCCGTGGCAAGTCTGGTTTGCTGTGCCAGTATGACTTTGTGTTGCCGTTCACGAGTAAACAGGCGGAACGATTCTGCACATCTATTACGCGGCCTTCCCAGCGACTCATTTCCGGTACCTTATTTCATGGGAGGATACGCAGGCGGCACGAAAGACACCAAGTGAACTGGTTGTTTTCCTCAATGATTCGGATCGGCGCATTGACAATCAGCTAATAACCGCTTTGGAAAAGTACAATGCGTATCCCATTAAGTGGAGTGAGCGGGAATTTAAGGAGAACTTGTACAAGCTTGCTTCGTGAGTGGTGTTTGTGGCTTTGGTCGGGAGCGAGGTTTCTGCTGTTTGCCGTGTCGACCTCCCCTCAGTCGCCTACGGCGACAGCTCCCCTCGGGGAGGGGAGCTGAGGAAGCGCTTAACGAGCATAGGGCTTCAGCCGCTCCCAATACGCCCGAATCGCGCCGAACGAATACACCGCGATCGCGACCCAAATCACCATGACGCCGCATAGCCCTGCGCGCGCATCGGCTCGTGCAGCAGGAGCACGGCCACACAGAACTGGATCAGCGGGTTGAGATATTGGATGAAACTCACGGTCAGGTAATGGCTGTGCTGCACGCCGTAGGAGAACGTGGCCAGCGGAATCGCGGTGGCCAGGACGGAGAACGCCACTAACAGCGCGACCATGGCCGCCAACGTGGCGACCAAACGATACGCGAGCACGCTGATGGCATTCATACTGGACAGTGCGCGCCAGTACAGCGGCAGCACGCCCCAGCCGATATTGGACACGAGCGGCGCGGCTATCCCCATTCGCGTCTGCTCGACGGTACGAACCGAAGTCACGTCTCACCACCATAGCGACTGATCACATGAGTGTCCCGCACCTGGTCACATGGCATATTGGACTTGCTGATGATGAACAGTACCGGTTATTGTTAGAGTCTTTTCCACAGGACACGGAGATTGAACAGATGATTCGGCCTTTTCTGAGGGCGCGAATCAGATTCGTAACGCAGTGGTTTGCCCCAGACTCTGTTACGGTGATAATAACTTCATCGTTGATAAGGGAGTCTTCATGGCAGGCAATGGCAACACGGCATTTCGTTTCCGAGTCACTTTGCGCCTTGACGGGCGTGAATGCTGGCGGGAGATTCTGGTGCCGGCATCATTGACGTTCTTCGATTTGCATGCGGTATTGCAGGAATGCTTTATGTGGTACGGCGAGCATCTGTTCTGCTTCTGCGCCACATTTCCGAATGGGAAGCAGGTGCAAGTGGAAGAATTGTGGGGAGAAGAGCCCTCATACCATGAGGCGAGATACGAACAATATATGCCGGTGGAGCCGTTGCCGGAAGTTCGCATTGCTTCGGAAACCGAGCTGGGCGACGTGTTTCCCAAGGCGCGTGCCGCTCGCTATTACTACGATTATGGTGACGATTGGATCCATGATATTAAGCTGCTGCGTACCTACCGCAGCGTGCACGTTGCGGATCCTCAGCTTTGGGATGGGGCGGGGGATGCGCCTCCGGAGGATGTCGGCGGGGCGTATGGGTTCGAGCGGTTCCTTGATACCTTGGGCAATCCCGAAGATGAAGAACATGATGGCACGGTTGAGTGGGCCGAGGACCAGATGTGGGATCGTTTCACGCTGAACCGCCATCGTGAGCGTCTGTTCCGTTGGCACAAGCACCGTGACATGATGTTGTATGAGTGATGCTGAACAGATGATAGCCGAACTGCATTAGGCTACTACGTCCCACACCGTAATGTATGACCAATCATTAGGAGGCCCGTCATGACTGCCCATTTCGACGAGTTCGAAGAGGAGATGACCTCCCGCAGCCTGGAACGAGCATATGATTACGTGGACGAGCATAGGATCGGTGGGTTAGAGGAATTGTCGGCCGGACTATTCCACGCCGAAGTGCACGGTTCTGAACTCTACGATGTCGATATTCGACTTCGTGGCAACGATATCGTGTTCGCATCCTGCACCTGCCCCTACGACTATGACGGATACTGCAAGCATATTGGTGCGGTGCTCTTGACGTTGCGTGATTACAAACACGGCGGTAATCATCAGCAGAACGTGACATACGATGCGATGATTGCAAAGCAGGACGACTCTCGGCCAGACATACCCGTAGCAGCAAATCCTCTCGCATCGAAACCTGAAGTGTTCAATCGAGTGCTGCAACATATTCGAGAACGAGTGGGACTGCGCAAATCAGAACGGTGGACGCCCGCTCAGCATTTCTATCTGATTTGGAATCAGGACGAAATCAATGCCATCATGACTGCGAATCCGGCAATCGCGAGCGGCATGGAACCATTGATGCCCGAAAGCGCCGTGGATCGCGTCATGGAATCTCCCATGCGGCGACATCTCGGCAAGGACTACGGCTGGAAATTCGAATGGGGAGATGCCGCCATAAACGGCGTGATGGCCGTATTCGAGGAAGCAGAACAATCGAACGACTATCCGCTGGCCATGAGACGCATGTGCGCGGCTTTGCGAAAACAGTGTGGTTCGCGAGACAAGTCGATGATGAAGAGGGTGCGCTACAGACATATATCGAACACCTCAATGAGCGGATCCTCGCTTATACGTATGCCGCGGCACCAATCGTTACAGGCGAGCAAGCGCAGCAGATGCTGATTGCAGCGTTGGGATTCATACGTGATACCCCTATGATCGAGATGCTGTTTTGGCCGCACACGCCGCTGGAATGCGTCATCCCATTCGCGGATATTCACGCACGAGGTACGGCGGACATAGAACAGATGGAGCATCAGCCCCGCGAGATCGGCACGACCTCGTTCATGTGCCGCACCTATGCGCAGTCCACATTGAATGTTGCCCAACAATTCCTTCATGACAAGAAGGGGGATTCCATTGACGGCCATCGAACGAGCCTGACCGATTACGATTGGCGAGCTGCACAGGACTATCTGCTAAAACTCCATCATGACTTTCTGCTGTACGGCGGCGACGCAATTAGTGCCGATGAGCTACTGTCCAAAAACACGGACGTGGCCGAATGCAGATTTGCCGTCATCGCACGTAAATTCCTGGACGGGGATTATGCCTGGGCCGCCGCTTTCTTGGAACAGACTTACGATTGGGATGCCGCGCAAAAGCATGCGGGGTATTGGGAGCTCACCGCTCAACTGCCGCATGGCGAGCTTACCATGCTGGAGGCCTGCTATGAACGACTGAACGATGAGAACGGCATCAAACAATTATATGAGTACTACGTCGCTCACAGTGATTCAGTGGCGGACGAACGTTGCATTCCCATCCTCAAATCGATGGTCGGCAAATCGGGCTGGCCTCAAAGCGTTCAGAACATCCTGCGCAACTATCATGAGCATGATTTCGGTGGGAAAGTCCTTGCACGACTCATGACTGAAGAGCGCCTATCCGATGAGGCCTTGACCTTAGCCGGGCAGCGGCCGGAACTCCTGCGTGATTTGCTCAAGCCCATCAGCCTCAATCACAGCGCGGAAGCAGAACGACTGATCAGAAAGCAGCTGCCGCTGAATCGCGATCTGCAACAGGGAAATCGCGACGAATACCGATTCGTTGCCATGTGGATCGAGCAATATCGCAACGTTTTCGGACTCGACCAAGCCAAGGCTCTCGCCAAGGAGATCATGGCAAAGTACCCGAGACGGTATGCACTCAAAGAGGAAATCGGCCGCGTGCTAAAGTAACTTACTGATGCCAAAACATTCTAGCACTACTCCGACGATGCCCGCCACCGCGGCCACAAGAATGCACGCAATACCGAATATGCGCAGCGCGCCGCCTTTGACCTGCGCATTCGGGCGGAAGAAAATACACCACCAAATCAGATACAGCGAATGACCCCACATCAGCTGCCGCGAACGGCTAAATCTGCCGAGTTCACTGATTTCGCCGGCCCTATTAAGTCCCTCAACTCCCTCAATCGCCTTCTGACCCATCACATCACGCTTTCATACACATTGCCGATTGACAGTCTTAGAACACAGTCTAGAACTGTCATGGCATGTTCACGCAGATAGGGGCTCCAACAAAATTGGCTAAAAGAGAACTCGGCAACCTATAACAAGGACGCGCCCGTGTGCCCTTACGTTCAGCTCCGCTCACGAATGAAATCGAAGATCACGTCGAAGACCTGCTGGCTCCAGAAATCGTACTCATGTTCGGCGCCGTCGACTAGCACCAGCTGCGCGTCCACGCCGTGCTCGACCAGCCGGTCGCGCATCTTGACGGTTTGATGGTAGGGGACCACGGTGTCGGCGGTACCGTGCAACAGGAGCATCGGCGGATACTGTTGGTCATCCCGCACCTGCAGGTAGGGCTCATGTCAGCCGCGCGCTGACGGACCTCGGCGTTGATGCCGGTCTCATGGGTCGCGCCCACCACGGCCGCGAACGGGCCGAAATAATACAGCCGGAATGGATTGGTCTCATCGTCGAATGCGTCGACTGCTTCAAGCATGTCGGTGGGCGGGAAGCAGCTGACCACGTACTTCACCGCATCGCTCTCATCGGCATTGGTGCCGTCCTCATACCGCGGATCGTCGGCGGTCAACCCCACCAGCAGCGACGTGTTGCCGCCGGACGACGTGCCCCAGATACCGAGACGGTCGGGGTCCACGTGCCATTGGCGCGCGTTTGCCCTGAGATAGCGGATGGCTGCTTTGACGTCCTCGAGATATGCGGGGAACATGTCATGGGGATCGCTCGAGGCATCGCGATGATTCACCGTGGCCACCACAAAGCCTTCGCGGGCCAAAGCCGAGAGCTGCGGGATCTCGTAGTCGCGATGCGGCGTGGTCCAGGCGCTGCCTTGCACGAATACCACGGTGGGGTAGCGGCGGTCATCGTCATCGCCGGTGGATTGTGGTGAGATGATATCCATCACCAGGTTATCGGCCCCGGTCTTGTACGCCACGTTGCGGGTCAGCGTGGCCAATCCGGCAAGCGTGGGATTGTGCGGGATATGGATGGCATTGTTTGCGCCGGCATTGGCATCGGTGACTTTGGCTGAATCGGCAGTGTTCATGGAATCCCCCTAGCTCTGTTGCTATAGAGGTCATCATACAAGAAATAGGCATGATTACGGCACAACCCGGGTTCTAAATAGAAGTGCAACACCTTGTCTAGGGTTGGAAGTGTTCGAAGTTTCTAACTTAAGAAGGTGTCGCACTCATGGGTCAACAGTATTCGCACCTGTCGTCCGAGGAGAGGATCCTGA
>ENA-OPZD01000058-OPZD01000058.1-human-gut-metagenome-genome-assembly--contig:-NODE-58-length-49231-cov-3.436726_pt1 | contig 49231 bp, 52 predicted proteins | sample MGYA00242479_ERZ504495 | MGnify/ENA primary metagenome ERZ504495 (study PRJEB26092, sample SAMD00036286) | human gut metagenome | host: Homo sapiens | study: EMG produced TPA metagenomics assembly of... | reverse complement strand
CAGATATTAAGCAGGGAGCAGCAGTTACTCAGGGTATGGAACTGTTTACTATTGAGAATACAGACAAGGCAAGTGTGGATGTGACTCTCTCTAAATATGATTATAATACAGGTGAAAGAGGGGCAGTCTGTTGAGATTACCTTGGGGGATAATAACTTATCAGGGTACTGTAACAAAAAATGAGTCATATTGCGGTGCAGAATGAAAAAGGAACGCCGGTCATTTCAGCAACAGTAAGCTTGATAATCCGGATGAAGATATTTTCCTGGGAGTAGATGCAAAGGTTAAGATTTATGCGGCTTCTGCGAAAAATGTGGTGACTCTTCCTGTGGAAGTGGTCAATATCGGAAAAGAAGGCTCCTTCTGCTATGTGATAGAAGATGGACTGGTGACAAAGAGAAATATTACCACAGGAATCAGCTCAGAGGATTATGTGGAAATTACGGACGGAATCAAAGAAGGAGAAGAAGTAATCGCAGATCTGGGTGATTACACAGAGGGAATGGAAGTACAGGCAGTTCCTGAACAGACAGGAGAGGATGCTGATGAGTAATCTGTATGAATATATCAAGATGGCAGTCCATAACATTATGGCAAATAAGGGACGTTCTTTTCTGACTATGCTTGGCATTATCATTGGCATTGCTTCTGTAATTGCCATTGTATCTGTGGGTGAAGGAACCAAGAACCAGATGAACAGTGAAATTGATGATATCGGCGGCGGGCAGATTGCCATCAGTGTCAGCGATGAGGCACAGACAGATGAGGAGTGGATCACTGCGGATGATGTGGAAGCAATCCGGGCGGTAGACGGTATAGAAGGAGTAAATGTTTCGGATTCATTCAGTGGAGAAACTACCACAGGTAAGGGAAATTTTTCTCTTATGCTGACGGGTGAGGGACCGGATGCAAAGCTGTTAAATAATGCCACCATGAAGCATGGAGTATATTTCGGGGAAAATGAAGTTCAGGAAGCAAAAAATGTCTGTGTGCTTTCCGATGCAGATGCAAAAAGACTCTTTGGCACAGATGATGTGGTTGGAATGACTGTAGATGTCAATTGTTATGGACTGACCAAAAGTCTTCGTATCTGCGGGGTGACAACCCAGAAAGAAAATGGAACCTTTGTCAGTTATACTTATGAGGGAATGCCGGTGACTATTAATGTTCCCTATACTACAATGAATGAATTCACCGGTGTATCCGATTACTTTTTCTCAGTAACAATGCAGGCAGATAAGAGCTTAAACAGTCAGGATGTTGCTGACAAAGTGGTAAAACTGATGGAAAAAAGACATCAGTGTGCAGGAAAAGATTACTTTCAGGTACAGAGCTTTCAGGATATTATGAGCTCTATGAATCAGATGCTGGATATGGTGACTGCTTTTATCTCCTTTGTGGCGGGAATTTCCCTTCTGGTTGGCGGTATCGGCGTTATGAATATTATGCTGGTTTCCGTAACAGAACGTACCAGAGAGATTGGTATCCGTAAGTCACTGGGAGCGAAAACCTCTTCTATTATGATGCAGTTTCTGGCAGAGGCGGCAATTCTGACGGTGATTGGAGGGGTGATAGGAATTGTTCTGGGTGTGATTGGCGGATATGTGATCTGTTCAATCATAAGCAGCAGTATGGGAATGTCCATCACTCCGGGAATCAGCCTGAGTACAATTATGGCGGCGACTTTGTTTTCCTGTGCAGTAGGAGTATTCTTTGGAATTTATCCTGCGAAGAAAGCAGCAAAACTGAGCCCGATCGAGGCTTTGCGGCGGAATTAATGAAAACAGGACTGCGATGGTATTTGGTGTACCTGTGTACTGATATCATTACAGAATAGTTGTAAATTGTTATAATTTTGCGAATCAAAAGAAAAAATAAAAATTCAAAAAAGTGTTGATCAAATGCTCCAGTATAGAGTAGAATACTCATTGTTGTGAGGGACACGAGATAAGAACTTCACAAGGATGTGCGTTTAGCTCAGCTGGATAGAGCGTTTGGCTACGGACCAAAAGGCCGGGGGTTCGAATCCTCTAACGCACGCTAATAAAAATAAGACAGTGCAAATGCACTGTCTTATTTTTTATTCGAGTACGGGTCGGACTCGAACGGGTTCGATCTACGCTTCGCTCCGGTCGTTGCTAAACGCGTGCCACTGGCACGCAGCAACCTCTAACGCACGTAGAACCGCTAGAAATCAAGGCTTCTAGCGGTTATTTTTTTTTGATTGGCCAGTCCTGAAATTACTTCCATGAGAAGCGTTGGAAAATGTTCTGAAAGGAATTTTATAAAGGTTAGGCATGGACGTGGAAAAGGGCTATACAATAAATAAATGAAAAAGAAACGCTGGTTCCGGTAAATACCGGTTCCGGCGTTTCCTTTTATAATTTTCGGATCATTGCGCTTCCATGCAGATCGCATACAGGATCTGCAAACAGATGGTTTTTCAGACAGAATTCCCCCGACCGCTTTTCGACATCCGGAAAACTGTGTACTGTACACATCGTGGATCAGGAGAACTCCTCCGGTGGCCAGGCGTTCATAGAACAGAGGAAGTGCGGCTGCAGTTGGAGCATAGAGATCTGCGTCCAGAGATACAAAACAAAAAGTTTCATCTGTGACATCGGAAAAGGTATCCGGAAACCATCCTTTGTGGATCACAGTACGTGTAGGATTAGGCATAACATGAAGAACAGAGTCAATATCAGTAGAAGAAAAATCACCTGTTTTGGCACGGGACAGATTACCGGAGGCTTCTATTGTGATATCCTTTTCTGAAAATCCCTCAAAAGTATCAAAAAGATGGATTTTTCGGTCTGGAAAGGCTGCACTGATCAGGGAAGAAAATTCACCTCGAAAAACACCTAGTTCTGCAACATTTCCCGGAATATCCAATTGATAGATCTGCTCAGATAAAAGACGCATAACAGCAACCCGTGCGTCAAACATGCGAAGGACGGAGGGATCACGAAAAGGTCCGTGATAACCTAAGTTTTCCATCTGCTTTATCATAGAATTGCGCCGTTCTTCATCCAGAACTCCCAGGATGACCAGATCCGGGAGAAGTGCTGCTGCAGTATCCGGAGAACAGACTGGAATATTTCCAATATATGATCCGTGTTTATGGGGGTCATTATCAGCAAAGCACAGGAGCTGACAGGGACTGCTGAGAAGTCTTGCGGTCATTTGTCCAATTTGTCCGGCACCAAATATTACAGTTTTATATACTGATTTTGCCATCATTTTGATGTATCCTTTCTGTCAGCGCGAACCTGGATCATCTGTCCTGTGATGGAGATGGCGATTTCAGCCGGTGTTTCTGCTTTGATCTCCAGTCCTATAGGTGAGATGATACGGTTTAAATCTTGTTCATTAATGTTGTATTCTTCAATCAGACGGCGAAATACAGCAGCTTTTTTTTGCACGGCTTCCAATGACGCCTATATAACATGCAGGTGTAGCGAGAAGCTGTGCCTGTACAATGGTATCATAGGAATGTCCACGTGTCATGACGCAGCAATAATCAGCAGCTGTAATAGAAACATACTGGTCCAGATGGTTGAAATCACAAAGTATTGTTTCAACTGCTCCTGGGAAAAGAGCAGGATTTGTAAATTCCGGCCGGTCATCCAGGACAACACAGCGAAAATCAACGCTTGCAAGGATTGGGACAAGCTTTTGTGAGACATGTCCGCCGCCGAATACATAGACAGTTCCTGAGGTTCCAATCTGTTCAGAAAACAGATCATAATCTTCACTGTGATATCGGTGTGGCTTTAGAGACAAAGAAGATAATACAGAAGAAGGAACATTGGCAGTTCCGATGAGACCGCATGCAGGACTGTAAAGGCTCACACCGGAGGTGGTGAGAAGATCGCAAATCAGCCAGAAATCTTTTCGCTCTTCATAGAATTTTTCAGCAGTTTCCGTGATTTCCATAATAATCGGATCGTTATGATCAAGATACTGGAAAAAGGCCGTAACATCACCACCACAGATCATACCAATATTTTCAACATCTTTATGATTCAGCCGGAATTCATGCTCGCAGGATTCCTTTTTTTCAAGAATATCCAATGCCATACATTCAGCACGATATTCTACAGCTCCACCTCCGATGGTTCCGGAAATTCTGCCGTTTTTTCCGACCAGCATGCGGGAACCGGCACCTCTTGGTGTAGACCCTGAGGATGCTGTAACGGAAACAAGTACAAGATCGTTTCCCTCCAGGAATTGTTGTTTTATTGTCTGAAATAATGTTCTCATATAATAAAATACCTCCTAACTAAATTAAGTGATTTTTCTGCTCCAGTTGTGTACGTCTGCCCGCCTGAACTAAAGCGTGATATGGCAGAGTGATTGTATAATGTCCTGCAGTTTGCGGGCTTGTTCTAACTGCTGCTCATGAGCTTTGCGAGCTTCCGGACTTTTGCATTTACTCATGCTGTCGGCAAATCTTTTTTCTATGGTTACACGCTGTGTTTCCTGAATCAGTTTATCAGCCAGAAATACAATAGCTGCTTCATCCAGCGTGGCTTCCAACAGACCATGGTGCTGTGAAATGATCTGGCTGATCTCAGGATAACCTAACTGTAAGAAAAGTTCACCGCCTGTTTTCGCGTGATGCCTCTGAAGTCTGGCAATATCATGCAGAAGTGCACCGGAGCGAACAAGCTTCTGGTCAAAGATATAACCATTGGATTCCAGCATATTGCATAAACAACAGGCAAGTTCAGTAACAGCATCACTGTGAGCTTGTACATGACGGGGCAGAGAAACAGCATTGCGAAGCCTGAGACATAGTCCGTCATTTAATTCAGGATGAGGCAGTATATAACTGGGATCAGAGAAAGAAATATTATTTTTTTCATTCACTTCCAGATGATAGTAAGAGCCGCAGGGCAGACGAAACTGCTGCCTGCTGTACATATCAGAATGTAATGTATGTAAATAAGAAGAGATTACATCTGTATGAGTTACCACTGCAATATCACCTTCAGAAGCGCAAAGAATCTTATGAACTGCCTGCGAAAAGCGAAAACCAGATGCAGCAGGAGTTTCTGCTCCCGGGATCGGATGATCAGGGTTATTCCCACGCGCTTTATAAATGTCCGGCCATCTCTGGCGTATTTCATCAAAAGAAAGGCCATCCCATTCTCCCAGATTTCGTTCTGACAGATCAGAAACAATGATATGTGGAAGCTCAGGTGCCATATGGCCTGCTGTCTCAACAGTTCTTAACAAAGGACTGCAGTATACCCCTGATATTTTATCGGACAATTCTTCATTAAGAAGGACTGCCTGCAGATGTCCAAGCATGGATAGAGAGAAATCTGTCTGTCCTACACAGTAAGAATGTTCATCCGGATACTGTGGTTTTCCATGCCGGACCAGATAAAGGTTACGCATTTAAAAACCCTCCGAAACATTCTTCAAATATTTTTTTTGAACAGGAACGTGTTTCTTCTGAAAAACGGGCATATCGTTTCAGAAATTCTTCGCCGTATGGTGTCAGTTCGCTATGGCTTCCCCTTGTACCGCCCTGGCTTCTGATGATCAGAGGTTCATGAAGCTGTGATTCCAGGGTATGGATCAGGTTCCAGCTGGTAGAATAGGAAATGTGCATGCGCTCACAGGCATCGCGGACAGATCCTGTTTCATGGATCAGTGTAAGCAGCGAATAGAGTTTTCATCAAAAAAACTTTTTCCCGGGCTAGCTGAATATGGATTTCAGAACGGATCAGACTCTGGTTGTGTATGCGGAGAAGTTCAGCATAATCCTCTGGTGTATCAGCATCATGAATAATACCAGGATCCTTTACATTAAGATAATACATGGGTTCCCCGCAGTTATCCACAGCACCTTTAAGTCCTGATTTTCCGTCATCACTTAGGATGGAATCAATCAGTGTGGAACGGATCAGAATGGGATGACCGGGATTGCCATTACAGACCGGAGTTACAAGGGGACGCCCCAGAGAGAGCATTTGAGTGACTGTCTGGGCTGTGAACAGCGGAACATCAACAGGTGTAAAGAGCACCGTATCCACTTTGTCTTTCAGATACTCAAGTCCGATTCGGACAGAATCAAACATATGAGTGTTTGCATAGTTCTCATTTCGAAGAAAGACTACATTATTGGAAGCCAGGTGGCATTCCAGAACATCTGCATGATATCCGGTTACCACTACTACTTTGGAGATTCCGGCCTGCCGGAAATTATTGATCACGCGCTGTGCGATGGAAATGGAGCCAAGCTGAAGCATGGGTTTAAAGTCTACCATTCGTGATGATTTCCCCGCAGCCACGATGAGGGCGCCTGTCTGCATTTAGATACCTCCTTCTTTCAATGATATTATACAAATTTGATATTATTATAACATATAAAAGAATAAAAATAGTTAAAATTTTAAATAAAACAAAATAAAATTGTCTGCAATATATAAAATAGCCAACTATTAATTATTTGTAATTTGTATAATTGTGCAAAATTATGGTAGTATGGATATATAAAATAACGTGGACAGGAGAACTTTTTTATGGATAAGATTTTTGAGATTACCGCAAAAGAAGTTACTGTACAGGTAAAAGATGAGCGTACAGGGGTTGTATATAGCCGGACGCTTCCCATCGATTATTATGAGAATGCAAATGTTTTAAAGCTCAGCGGTGAGAATCTGGACGGGAGCAGCTCTTCCATTGTTTTCTATTCCGCCAGAGGAATAGAGAGACTGAAAGATCTGACAGGCAGGGGAGCTGACCATGATTCGTGCGGAACACATAAGCCTGAAGATCAGTAAGATTGAAATGAATTTTTTAAAAGGAGGAATGGGACATGATTAAAAAGACATTGAAGATTAATGGTGTTGAGAGAATACTTATTCTTGATAAGGATGAGACACTGGCGCAGGTGCTCCGTGATCACCTTCTTCTTACAGGATGTAAGATTGGCTGCGGTGAAGGTCACTGTGGAGCCTGTAATGTTATTATGAACGGAAAAGTCACAAGATCCTGTATCTACAAGATGAGCCGTGTTCCCGATCATGCAGAGATCACAACCATTGAAGGTGTGGGAACACTTTCTGATATGCATCCAATCCAGGTTGCATGGATGGCATATGGATGCGCACAGTGCGGTTTCTGTTCACCGGGATTTATTATTTCAGCAAAAGTGCTTCTGGACAATAATCCAAGTCCTACCCGTGAGGAGGTAAGAGACTGGTTTAACAAACAGCGTAATCTCTGCCGTTGTACAGGCTATAAGCCGCTGATCGATGCTACTATGGCTGCAGCAGCAGTTATGCGCGGCGAGATGACAAAGGAAGACCTTGTGTTCAAACAGACAGGTGATTCTATTGTTGGAACAAATTATATCCGTCCGTCAGCAGCACAGAAGGTAACAGGTACCTGGGATTTTGGTGCAGATGATGCATTAAAGATGCCATCAGGAACACTTCGCCTTGCTCTTACACAGGCAAAGGTTTCTCATGCAAATATTCTCAATATTGACACAGCAGAAGCAGAGAGTATGCCTGGTGTTGTTCGTGTTATCACAGCAAAAGATATTAAGGCAGCAGGCGGAACCAATAAGATCAATGGTCTTGTAATGCTTCCAAAACACAACAAGACAGACGGTTTCGAACGTCCTGTACTTTGCGATGAAAAAATCTTCCAGTTTGGTGATGCGATTGCCATCGTAGCTGCTGATACAGAAGAGCATGCAAGGGCAGCAGCAGAAGCAGTTAAAGTTGAGATCGAAGAGCTTCCTGCATATATGAATGCAATGGATGCCATCGCACCGGATGCGGCAGAGATTCATCCCGGTATTCCGAACGCATTCTTTGAGACAAACTGTATCAAGGGTCCTGATTTTGACTGGGACAGCATTCCGGATTCACAGCAGGTTGAGATCGAATCTTACTGTTCACGTCAGCCTCATCTTCATCTTGAGCCGGACTGCGGTTATGGTTACATTGACGAAGACGGTATGATAACTGTTCATTCCAAATCCATTGGTATCCATCTGCATATGCCTATGATCGCTGATGGTATCGGTGTGCCAATGGAGAACTTACGAATTGTTCAAAACCATGCAGGAGGAACCTTTGGTTACAAGTTCTCTCCTACAAATGAGGCTCTGATCGGCGCTGCTGTTAAGATCCTTGAACGTCCTGTGTCTCTGGTATTTAATCAGTTCCAGAATATTACTTATACAGGAAAGAGATCCCCTGCATTTATGAATATCAAGCTTGCAGCAGATGAAAATGGTAAGCTTCTTGCACTCTGGGGCAATAACTATGTGGATCATGGTCCATACTCAGAATTCGGTGATCTGCTTACAATGAGACTTTCCCAGTTTACAGGTGCAGGCTATGGAATCAATTCTATCCGTAACAAATCTACAACAGTGTTTACAAACCATGCATGGGGTTCAGCATTCCGTGCTTACGGATCTCCTCAGTCTTATATGGGATCTGAGATTGCGATAGATGTTCTGGCTGCAAAGATGGGAATCGACCCCTTCGATATCCGTGAAATGAACTGTTACAAAGAATCAGAAGGCAGTACGATCCCTACAGGTTATCCGCCTGAAGTATACTGTGAAGAAGAACTGTTCAAGACAGCTCGTCCACTGTATGAAGCAGCTAAGAAACGTGTGGCTGAAAAGAATGCAGCTTCTGATGGGAAGATCAAATATGGTATCGGTGTATCTCTCGGTGTATATGGCTGTGGTCTTGATGGTGTTGATACATCAAACGCATTTGCAGAGCTGAATCCGGATGGAACAGTTACAATGTATGCTGCATGGGAAGATCACGGACAGGGCGCTGATATGGGGGTTCTTGTATCATCACATGAAACACTTCGTCAGGCAGGAATCAGACCGGAACAGATCAAACTTGTTATGAATGATACCAAGACATGTCCTAATGCAGGTCCTGCAGGTGGATCACGTTCACAGGTTATGTCAGGTAATGCATGTCGTCTGGCAGCAGAAAACCTTGTGGCAGCCATGAAGAAAGAAGACGGAACCTTCCGTACTTATGATGAGATGGTGGCTGAGGGTCTTGCAACAAAATATGAAGGTAACTGGGTGACAACCTTCTGTGCAGATCATCCGATCGATCAGGATACAGCACAGGGTGATCCGTTTGCAACCTACATGTATACGATCTTCCTTCCGGAAGTTGCTGTTAATACAGAAACAGGTAAAGTTAAAGTTGAAAAATTTACCTGTGTGGCTGACGTAGGTACCATCATGAACAGACTTCTTGTAGAAGGCAACTTCTACGGTGGCCTTGTACAGGGTATTGGTCTTGCTCTTACAGAAGATTTCGAGGATCTGAACCATGATACTTCTCTGAAGAACTGTGGCATTCTGTATCCAAATGATGCGCCGGATGATATTGAACTTCATTTCAATGAAACATATCGTCCAAGCGGTCCTTACGGTGCTGCCGGCTGTGGTGAGGCTCCGCTGGATGCTCCTCATCCTGCAATCCTGAATGCGATCTACAATGCTACAGGCGCACGTATCACACGTGTTCCTGCCCGTCCTGAAAAGGTTCTTGCAGCATTAAAGGAACTTGAGAAATAACTGTCAGTATAATTTTATCATGTGATATAATAAGGGGAGACGGGAGACTGTCTCCCCTTTGGAAATGAAAGGAGTATCGGGTTATGACATATATACAGGAAAGAGGTTCCACTCATGTTTATCACGTAAATCGAATGTCAAAGGAAGAGATGGATCATATGATCAGCCTCTGTGTTCATGAACAGCCGGCGTACTGTGTTGCAGCCTGTCCTTTCAAAGCAGATACAAAAGAAATGCTGTTTTATGCTGCAAAAGGAAACTTTAAGAAAGCTCTGGCTATCTATGAAAAGATCACACCATTTCCCATGATCCTCTGTAACGGATGTACTGCACCATGTGAGGAAAAATGCAGACTCTGTGAGCTGGGTGATGGCATATCCATACGTGAAGTAGAGCGTGCCATTGTACGATATGGGGAACCTGGAAAACGGAGCAGTGTATTTCGTATCAGAAAGAAAAAAAAGGCTGTGATCTTTGGCTCAGGATTGTTCCCGCTGTTTCTTGTAGGGGAACTGGAAAAGAAGATGTATCCTGCAACCATTTACTGTCAGGAGAAAGATTATGAAGCCTATATTGCAGCAGCAGCTCCGGAGCTTTTGGAATCAGATCGCAAAAATGAGGTAAAACGTCTCAGTTCCATGGACCTTTCCTTTGAATTCGGATGCAGTCTTGACCTTCCGTTTATCAGAGCGAAAATGAAGGAGGCAGATGTGGTCTGTGCTTCAGAGGAGGTGGCCAAAAAGCTGGCTCCAGAGGAAACAGCAGACGCAGAGATCATGCTGAGAGAACAGGCGGGAATTGTCAGCGGTCCGGTCCGGTCTGTGATGGATGCGGCTTTGCTGCAAAGAGAGCTGCCCTGACTGTAGACCTCCTTGTACAGAATCTTTCGCCCCACAGCAACAGAGGCAGTGAAGGAGCAGTTACCACCAGGCTTTATACAAATATGGACGGGATGAAAGGCTCCAAAAAGATTCCCTGCAGCACAGATGGATATTCAAAAGAAGAAGCTATTGAGGAAGCAAAGCGATGCATTCAGTGTCACTGTGATGAGTGTATGAAAAGCTGTGTCTATTTAAGGGAATATAAAAAGCATCCGGGTCTTCTTGCACGTGAGATTTATAATAATACCCAGATCATTATGGGAGATCACCAGATGAATAAACCGATGAATTCCTGTTCACTCTGCGGACAGTGTACTGTAACCTGTCCAAATGGGTTTGATATGAGCCAGGTCTGCAAATCTGCAAGAGAAAACATGGTATCTACAGACAAAATGCCTCTGGCACCTCATGAATTTGCACTGATGGATATGCTGTTCTCCAATTCGGAGGCTTTCTTATGCAGACCTCAGCCGGGATATGAAACCTGCAGATATGTATTTTTCCCAGGATGTCAGGCAGGAGCTATAGCGCCGGATGTTGTCACAGAGGCATATGAGGATCTGTGCAGGAGGACAGAGGGCGGTGTTGCTCTGATGCTGGGATGCTGTGGTGCTATCAGTGAATGGGCAGGACGCTATGAAATGACAGAAAAGGTAAATGAACAGCTGAAGCAGGAGCTTGCAAAACTGGGAGATCCTATGATTATAGCAGGCTGTCCAAGCTGTATGAAACAGTTAAAAGAGAGTCTTGGCGCCAAAGTCACAGGAATCTGGGAGATCTTAAAGGAAATCGGACTTCCCGGACAGGCAAAAGGACTGGAGATACCTGTTGCAATACATGATGCCTGCGGTGCCAGGGGAGATACACAGACACAGGATACAATAAGAGAGCTTCTTGCAGATATGGGGTGCACTGTTGTAAATACAGAATATTCCAGAGATCGGTCTCCCTGCTGCGGATACGGCGGACTGACTGCCTACGCTAATAAAGAGATGGCAGATAAAATGACAGAAAAGTGTCTGGAACGATCCGATTGCCCATATATAACGTACTGCATGGCATGCAGGGACCGATTTGTCAGGGAAGGCAGGGAATCCAGACATATCCTGGAACTTCTGTATGGTATAAATGCCGCCAATATGCCGGATATCAGTGAGAAACGCTACAACCGGCTTGAGCTAAAAGAGAAGCTTTTAAAAAATATATGGAATGAGGAACTGATGATGGAGAAAAAAGATTATACCGTTGCATATACAGAAGATGCCATCAGTATGATGGATGAACGTATGATCCTGAAAAGCGATGTGGAGTGTGTATTATCAGATTACAGAGAAAATCAGGAAGCGATCTTTGATGAAGAGACAAAAGAACTGGTGACAAGGAGCAGACTTGGAAATGTTACATTCTGGGTGAGATTTGTGGAAACAGAAGAAGGGTATCTGGTACGCAGAGCATACAGTCATAGAATGAATATTATGAAAAGGGTGGGACAGTAATGGCAGTAGAGAGAACATATTATACCATTGATCCTGAGGGAAAGCTGACCTGCATGAAATGCAAGGTTCCTCTTGTAAAGGGAAAAGCAAAATTTATGTATCTGGAGAACGGTTTTCCTGTTGAGATGCCGGTCTGTCCCAAATGTGGCTTTGTCTATGTTCCGGAAGAGCTGGCTCTTGGAAAGGTTTTGGCAGTGGAACGTGCACTGGAGGATAAATAGATGAACAGACACCCCGGAGGGGAAGAGCAGACAATTCATCTTCTGAAAAGCATAGAATTGAAAAAAGGAATGAAAGCTCTGGATCTGGGAGCAGGAGAGGGAGAGACCGTGCGGATCATGAAAGCATTTGGTCTGAATGTGCAGGGTGTGGATCTTGCTCCGCGAAGCAGTGAGGTGCAGCAGGGAGATTTTCTGACCCTTCAGTATGCAGCAGACAGTATGGATCTCTGTATCAGCCAGTGTGCATTTTTTGTCAGCAGAGATCAGAAAAAGGCAGTCTCTGAATGCTGGCGTGTACTGAAAAAGGGAGGATTTCTTTTGCTGTCAGATCTGGATCCGGGCAATCTTCTGGAAATTGTGAAAGAAACAGGGTTTACGATTCTCTGTCAGGAGGATCAGACTGCTCTCTGGAGAGAATATTATCTGGAAGCAATCTGGAATGATTCATTCTGCTGCGAGGATCATAAGCTTCTGCAGAAAGAATACAAAGGCAGAAAAATAGGCTATACCATGATGGTTGGCAGAAAGGAGTAATGTATGGATCTTTACGAAAGAATAATGGAATTAGGCAGCATGGGATATCATTGTTCACAGATCATTATGATCATGACTCTGGAAACCATAGGAGAGGAAAATCCACAGCTTGTAAAGGCAATGGGAGGCCTTGGCGGAGGAATCGGTTACTGTGGAGATACCTGCGGATGTCTGACAGGAAGTGCCTGTGCCATCGGATATTTTCTCGGAAATCTGGCTCCTGAAGAGAAGGAAGATGCACAGATGAAACCGGCTGTACAGGAATTATATCAGTGGTTCCGCCAGAAGACAGAGGAAGAATTCGGAGCTTTTTACTGTAAGGATATCACTCATCTGGACTGGGGTGTGATTATGGAGAAATGTCCTGGACTTATTGCAGATACTTATACAAAAGTTATGGAAATTCTGACAGAGCGGGAGGTACTGGAGCTTTGATCACCATCGGCAAAACAAAGAGTGTCTGTCCGGAATGTATGAAGGTAGTTCCTGCCATAAAAGGTATCGGTGAAGACGGGATCTATCTGGTAAAGGAATGCAATGCTCATGGAAAATTTCAGACCCTGATCTGGGAAGGAAATGCAGCAGATTATCTTTCCTGGGGAAGAGAAAATCTCTCAGCAGAAAACGCCTGTAAATCCGAAGGTTAAAGAAAAATCCTGTCCGGATAATTGCGGACTCTGTGAGGAACATGAAAGAAAAGGCTGCTGTATGATCCTGGAAGTTACAAAACGCTGTAATATGCATTGTCCTGTCTGCTTTGCTTCAGCAGGAGAAGACAGGGAAAAGGGAGATATTCCCATCTGTGAAATAGAAAAACAGTATGATTTTCTGATGGCTCACGGAGGTCCCTTTAATATACAGCTTTCAGGAGGAGAACCAACCATGAGGGACGATCTGCCTGAAATCATACATATGGGAAGAGAAAAAGGATTTACATTTTTCAGTTAAATACCAATGGGATCCGGCTTGCCAGGGAGGAGGGGTATGCCGGAAAGCTGAAAAAAGCAGGACTGAATACAGTATTTCTTCAGTTTGACGGTGTGACAGATCAAGTTTATGAGACTTTACGTGGACAGGCTATGATGGAACTGAAGAAAAAGGCGGTCTTAAACTGCTCAGAAGCAGAGCTTGGTATTGCTCTTGTGCCGGTCATTGCGCCGGGAGTAAATGATATGCAGGTAGGGGATATCCTGAAATTTGGTCTGGATCATATGCCCTTTGTTCGTGGCGTACATTTTCAGCCTATCAGTTATTTTGGCAGATGTTCCCAGAAGCGCCCCCAAAATCCCATCACCATACCAAAGATGCTGAGGCTTATTGAAGAACAGACAGAGGGACTGATGAAAATTGAGGATTTTGCAGGCGGCGGCGCAGAGAATCCCTACTGCTCCTTTCATGCAAGTTATCTGAGAAAAGGAGAGCGGGAACTGAAACTTCTTGAAAAAAAATCAGGAAAAGGATGCTGCTGTACTACCAGTGATGATTCCAGGCAGTATGTGGAAAATCAGTGGAGCTACAGTACAAAAACCTATGATGAGGGAGAAATGACACAGACAGATGCGCTAGATGAGTTTCTGATCCGGATACATAATGAAACCTTTGCAGTATCAGGTATGATCTTTCAGGATGCCTGGAATCTGGATCTTGACCGTCTGAAACGCTGTTATATCTGTGAAGTGGATCCTGACCACGGAATGGTACCGTTCTGTGCATATAATCTGACTAATCTGAAAGGAACATATTTATACAGAAAGTGAAACGATCCAATATAGATGCAATGATCTGTAGGCAGGAAAAAATTACAGATATTACAAGGAAAACAATAAACAAAATACAGCTGGATAAACTGAATGCTGTTCTGAAAAGAGAAAAAGAAAGGCAGGGATTTTATAGAGATCTGCCGGAAAGGCTGGAAAGCTTGATGATCTGAAAACCCTTCCCTTTACAACGGAATCCGACCTTGCTCAGAAAGGGGGCAGGATGTTACTGTGCTCTCAGGGAGAAATACAGAGGATCATTTCAGAACAGACAAGCGGAACAACAGGTGCAGGTAAACGTGTATTTTATACAGAAGGAGATTGTGAACATACCATAGAACTTTTTATGGCCGGACTTGGTGAGTTTATTTATCCGGGAAGCAGGACTATGGTTGCCATGCCGTTTTCAGGTCCTTCTGGACTGGGAGAGCTGATCGCAGAAGCAATCAGACGTATAGGAGCACACCCCCTTTTAACCGGGAACAATAAAACCTATGGTGAGTTAAAAACAATTCTGGAAGAGGAGCGGCCGGATACTTATGTAGGTATGCCGACAGCACTGCTTTCCATGCTCAGAATGTGTGGAAAAGGCAGTATAAAGAGAGCACTGATATCAGGGGATGCCTGTCCGGAAACAGTAATGAAAGCAATAGAAAAAATTTTGGGAACACCACTCTGGCCTCATTATGGTTCCAGAGAGATGGGGCTTGGGGGTGCGATTTGCTGTCAGGCTCATGAGGGCATGCACATGAGGGAGAATCATTGTATCACAGAGATCATAGATAAAGAGGGAAATGTTTTGCCTGACGGTCAATGGGGAGAACTGGTGATCACAACCATTGGGATGGAGGCACAGCCTCTGATCAGATACAGGACCGGCGATCATACACGTATCATCCCCGGAAAATGTATCTGCGGAAGTGAGGTAAGGCGTCTGGATTTTGTAAGGCGCATCGACCAGTCCAAAAGTATGAGAGAAATGGATGAATTACTGTTTCAGTTTCCGGAACTGGTAGATTACTGTGTAAGGAGTGTTGGAGGGAAAAAGAAATCACAGCACTTTTATATCAGATAACGGAGAAGAACTGATCAGAAATGTCTGCGCAGAGAAGAATATTATTTCTTTGGACTGCAGAAAAGCAGAATGGAGCGATAGGGCATTGTATCCTGCGAAACGTATTATTTTATAGAGAAACTATTAGAAAACAGAACGAAACCCATTGACTATCAGTCGGATTTCGTTCTGTTTTTTATTTTATGAATTAGTTATTTGTTCACAGGATAATACGGACAGTCCTCTCTGATACATTCTTTATTATCTTCAAAATATTTACATAGTACAGAAGACAGCGGAATCTTTACAGAGCTGAACTGCCTGTAAAACCTGATCGCTTCTTCAATAGCAATTCTGCTGGTGCGTTTACAGCAGCGCGGACCACCAACATCAGCCAGTTTGGATAAAATAACAGAGACAAGCTTCTGAGGAAAGGGCCATGCATCCTTATGGAGGGGACGGATCCGGTCATAACGGACATAAAGATTCCGGCACCTGCTGCTGCACCACACACTCCCCAGTAACCGCAGGTACCACCGGGGAACCTGCTTTGCTCTTTTACAGATTTCAGATAATGCGGTATCGTAATTCATACGCTCTCCATTATTGCGAAGTGCAGTCAGAAGAACACTGGGAACAATGGCATGATGTTCAGGTCCATGCATGTGGACAGAAGGAAGGTCCATGATCTCTTCCAGAAGCAGCAGGGGATCCTTCTCTGTGCTGCTTCTGAGGGCTGTGCTCACCGGTATATAAGTACCATAGCTGTGACAGGCATCACAGACAAAATGGCCATTTTCACAGACAGCATTTGTCAGCTGCTCTTTGTGGCAGATGCTGCAGGTTTTCACAGAACTTTCGATGCTGTATGTGACCGGTGCTCCACAGATCAGGCAGCCTGAAAAATGTTCTGTCTCTCCACAACAGCAGGAATTATTTGCATTATCCATAAAAATCAGCATTTCTCAGCAATATCATAGATAAGCCGTTCTGTATCTTCCCATCCAAGGCATGGATCTGTGATGGAGCATCCAGGAGTCATGTGATCGCTGATATCCTGGCGGCCTTCGAGAAGGTAGCTTTCGATCATAACACCTTTAACCAGCTTTCTGAGGTCTGGATTATAGTTACGGCTGTGAAGTACTTCTGAAACAATACGGATCTGTTCCTTGTATTGCTTGTTGGAGTTTGAGTGGTTGGCATCTATGATGATGGCAGGGTTCTTAAGGTCTTTTTTGGCATACAAAGCAGACAGATGTATCAGATCTTCATAGTGGTAATTAGGAATAGTCTGTCCGTACTGGTTTACACCACCTCTGAGAATAGTGTGTGCCAGATCATTTCCTGAAGTTTCCACATCATTTCCTCTGTAGATGAAGTGATGTGGATGCTGTGCAGCAGTGACGGAATTCAGCATAACAGAGAGATCACCGCTGGTAGGATTCTTCATACCGACAGGAATATCCATGCCGCTGGCAGTGAGACGATGCTGCTGGTTCTCCACAGAACGTGCACCTACAGCTTCATAGGAGAGAATATCATCCAGATAGCTGCGGTTTTCAGGATAAAGCATCTCATCTGCAGAAGAGAGTCCTGTCTCCTGCATAACTCTCATGTGCATCTTGCGGATAGCAATAATTCCGGCAAGAAGGTCAGGAGCCTTATCAGGATCTGGCTGATGAAGCATTCCTTTGTAACCGTCACCTGTGGTACGGGGCTTATTTGTATAGACTCGCGGGATGATCATCAGTTTGTCAGAGACTTTATCTGCCACTGTTTTCAGTTTGCGTACATATTCGCAGACTGTATCTTCGTTATCAGCGGAACAAGGTCCTACAAGGACGATAAATTTATCTGATTCACCGGTGAAGATACGGCGTATTTCTTCATCGCGCTGTTTTTTTACTTCTTTGAGTTCCTGGCTGAGAGGGTACTGAGATTTCAGAACCTCCGGTAAAGGGAGCTCGTGATTGATTTTCATAGACATGATCTGTTTCCTCCATATAAGTACATGCAGGTCTTTGATAATGCCGGAACTCAGGAATATTTTATACCTGACCGGACTGCCTGCACATTTTCCTTTACAAGTATAACATGGTGTTATCTAAAATTCCAGTACTTTAACACTTTAAACTGACATATTTTGAGAGAATGTAATCAGACCGTTTTTTATGCCTGTTTCTTAGCTTCACAAAAATGCTTTCAGATGTTACAATCAAATAAAAGATATAAGGAAAGAAATATCAAAAGAATACCAAAGAAAGTCGGGGTGAAGGTTATGGAGATTAAGAGTATTTTGATAAAGGACACAACCAGAGAAGAAAGAAAACAGATTGTGGAGGAATCTTTTGGGAATATTTCTGCAAGCTGTGATGGCTGTATGGCGGGACTGACAGAGATGTATCAGGAATATATTGATGGTACAAAGGAAATCCGCGACATTAACATGGAGTTTAATGCACACTACGTACGGGAAGATTTGGATGAGAAATCAAAGAGAAGCTGCCCGATGTAGATAAAACAACTATATGGGAAACTTGCAGATCCCGAATATGCAGGAAATAACAAGATAACAGGAGAAGGATAATAAAATGAGTACAAACAATATGGATAGATTTGAATTCAGATGTATCAGACCGGAGGAGACACAGCAGGCGATAGAGATCGAGCAGATCTGTTTCCCGCCAAATGAGGCATGTTCCCCGAAAAGTCTGACAGAGAGAATAAAAGCAACAGCAGAAACATTTCTGGTAGCTGAGGATAAGGAAACCGGAAAGCTGGCTGCATTTCTTAATGGAGTTCCTACAGATGAGGAGGCTTTCAGAGACGAATTCTTCACAGATATTTCCCTGAGTAATCCTGAAGGCAAAAATATCATGCTTCTGGGTCTGGATGTCCGTCCGGAATATCGTATGCAGGGACTGGGACGTGAACTGGTATCCCGATACTGCCAGAAGGAAGCACAAAAAGGACGAAAGAAACTTTTCCTCACCTGTCTGGATGAAAAAGTGAAGATGTATGAGAAATTCGGCTTTACAGATCTGGGTCAGGCAAACTCCACCTGGGGCGGAGAAGCCTGGCATGCCATGAGCATCGAGATTGGAAGATAATTAACGAGCAGAACAGACAGGAGAGTGTACAATGAGCCTATACGCAATCGGTGATTTTCATCTTTCGTTTACAGTCAATAAACCTATGGATGTATTTGATAAAAGATGGAAGAACCATGTGGTTAAGATTGAGAAGTACTGGAAGAAGAGAGTAACAGAGAATGATACAGTAGTGATAACAGGAGATCATTCCTGGGGGAGAGATCTTGCAGAGTGTCAGGCGGATCTGGATTTTATTATGGCTCTGCCGGGCAGGAAGATTCTGCTTCGGGGAAATCACGATATGTTCTGGGATGCGAAGAAAACAGAAAATCTGAATGAGATGTTCAGAGGAAAGCTGGAATTTTTGCAGAATAATTTTTATACATATGAGGATTATGCACTGGTGGGAACCAAGGGCTACTGTTATGAAGGAAAAGACAGTTATGAGCATTTCCTGAAGATCCGAGAGCGGGAACTGGGGCGGCTGCGCTGCTCTTTTGAAGGGGCGAAGGCAGCAGGATATGAGAAGTTTATCATGTTTCTTCATTATCCGCCTACAAGTATTGGAGAGATGGAGAGTCCGTTTACCCTGATGGCACAGGAATTTGGCGCCGAGAAGGTGATCTATTCTCACTGTCATGGAGAGAAGCGATATGATGACAGCTTTAAAGGCTATGTGGATGGAATAGAGTACAAGCTGGTGTCAGGAGACTATCTGAATTTTAAAACCGGAGCTGGTTTTACGCTAATTATATTGTCTGGAAAAAATCCCTGGGAAGTATTATACTTTTCAGGGATGATTTTATGTGCTTTGAGAGAAAATATCTTCGGGGAGAAACGAGAAAATGAAGATTTACTACAGAGAGAAATCTGGCGGGATTGAAATTCTGCGGTGTTTTGGAATAGAGGGCAGAGTTGAGATTCCGGGAATGATAGATGACAAATTGGTAATTAGTGCAGCACCGTATGCATTTTCTAGCCATATGGATGAGAAGGAAGACCTGAAAAATGCCAGTCTGTGGGAAGTGTCAGATGGTCTTGAGTTTGGCAGAGAAGAGCATGTTCTGGCAGGAAATGACGTGGAGGAGATTGTTTTTCCTTACACTTTAAAAGAGATTGGACGATATATTTTTTATGGCTGCGGGAATCTGAAAAAGCTGGAGTTTTCTGACAGCCTGATGCAGATAGGCTGTGGTGCATTTACAGGCTGCCATGCATTGGAGAAGCTGACTGTGCATATGGAGCAGGGAAAGAAGTCTGGTGTTAAGGAAATGCTGGGCGAGATGTGGCAGAGGATAGATGTGAACTTTCTTTATGAGTATGAAGAAGCCAGACTTGTATTTCCGGAGCATTATGATGAGGCGGTTGAGAACACTCCGGCGCGTTATTTTGTATACGGAATATCATGGATCAGGCAGTAATTACAGGCAGTGTTTTTATGATAAGGAGCTGAATTATCAGGAATATGACAGGCTTTTTGAAATGGCGGTAGCCATGGATAAGCTGGAAGTTCTGGTTGATATGTCATTTGGCAGATTGGAGTTTCCTTATGAACTGACCGGGAAAGCCAGGGAGAACTACAGGGAATATATCCGTAAGAATCTGGGAGATATTGCAGAATATCTGGTAAAGCAGGAGGATATGCACAGATTGGAAGTGATATCCTCGCAAAAACTCTGGACACTGGGAGGAATTGATTCTGCGTTGGATTGTGCATCTAAGAGAAAAGAAACGGAAGTATCCGCATTTTTGATGAATGAAAGAGCAAATCTGGTGGATAATACGGCAGGAAGTGAACGTATAGATGTGGATAAGCTGCAAAATAGTCAGGAAGCTGACAGGACAGAGCAGGGGAAAAATGAACAATCACAAACTACAGAAAAATCTTTGAATACAAGAACTATACTAAGAAAAAAGAGGTTTGAACTGTGATAGATATAGAGGAAATAATGATGCAGCCAGAGGATAAATACAGGAATAGCAGAAAGAGCAGAGCGTTTGCAGGAAATCGGCAGCAGTATTCTTAGGCTGCGCGGATGAATTATATCTGGAATGCGGTTTTGGATGTGGCGCTGAGCAGTTTTCTTATCAGATGGATGGTCAGGTCCATGGATTTGGAACGGATGGAAGAGTGATGTATTTCCAGCCGCAGATGCTGGGAGGCTTATATAGAGAGAATAGGATTCTGGTGAACAGAGGGTATCTGCATATGGTATTCCACTGTATTTTCCGGCATTTTGCATGGAGCGGTACAGAAGGTAAGAAGAGGGCAGACGATGGAATCACAATCCAGGAACGTATGCGTGATCTGAGTTGTGACATTGCAGTGGAGCATATGATAGATGGGATGAACTATCGGAGTATCCGTTTCTCACGCAGTCTTCTGCGAAGGGAAACTTACCGTCTCCTTGAAAAAGAGGGAAAAACCCTCAACGCACAGAGAGTATATAAAATATTGTCAGAATGGAATCTGAACGAAAAGGATCTTACAAATCTGGAACAGGAATTTCGCACAGATGACCACAGATACTGGGAAAGTAAGAAACCGGATCAGAACCGAATCCCATGCTCAGCCGCAAATGGGGGAGATCAATGATGGAATCGAGACGGATCTGGAAACCTTTCCCAGGAAGCAGGTGAGCGGGACGGAGATTTCCTGGAGCAGATAAAACAGAGAACAGAAGCAGGTATGATTACAGAGAATTCCTGCGGAAATTTGCAGTTTTCATGAAGAACTGGCAGTGGATGATGACAGTTTTGATTACAATTTCTATACCTATGGTCTGCGTCTCTACGGAAACATGCCGCTGATCGAACCACTGGAATCTAAAGAAGTTAAGAAGATAGAGGAATTTGTGATCGTCATCGATACTTCCATGTCCTGTTCAGGAGAACTGGTGAGAAAGTTTCTGGAGGAAACTTACGGTGTACTTAGTGAGAGTGAGAGCTTTTTTACAAAAATAAATGTGCACATCATTCAGTGTGATGAGAAAGTCCACACAGATAAAAAGGATCACGTCCCGGAAAGAAATGAAAGACTATATGGAACATCTGGAACTGTATGGAGATGGCGGAACAGACTTCAGGCCTGCATTTGAATGGGTGGACAAACTGCTGGAACAGCATGAATTTCATAACCTGAAAGGGATGATCTATTTTACAGACGGATTCGGAATTTACCCGAAGAAAATGCCGTCATATAAGACTGCGTTTGTGTTTATGCAGGATAATTACAGAGATGTGGATGTACCGGTATGGGCTATAAAACTGATCCTGGATGAGGATGATTTTGAGAAGCCAGACAGGTAATGAAGAGGAAAATTTATAATTGCGGGAGCTGCAAATCGCGGAGCAATTCGTGGATATCAATGAAATGAAAAAACTGAGTAAGAGTAAGAAGTGTTCAGCAGGAAAGGATTTACATTATGGATATAAAACGAGCGAAACAGGAGATAAAGGACTCAATAGAAGCATACCTTGCGAAGGATGAATTTGGAGAATATCTGATCCCGGCCATACGCCAGAGACCAATTCTCCTTATGGGGGCACCGGGTATTGGAAAGACGCAGATTATGGAACAGATCGCCAGGGAATGTAAGGTAGGTCTGGTATCTTATACTATCACCCATCACACCCGTCAGAGTGCAGTAGGACTGCCGTTTATCAAAGAGAAAACCTTTGGTCAGGAGACTTTTTCTGTCACAGAATATACTATGAGTGAAATTATTGCCTCTGTCTATGAGAAGATGGAGAAGACAGGCCTGAAAGAAGGGATTCTTTTTATTGATGAGATCAATTGTGTATCAGAAACTCTGGCACCTATGATGCTGCAGTTTCTTCAGGGAAAGACCTTTGGCAATCAGAAAGTACCGGAGGGATGGGTGATCGTGACAGCAGGAAACCCGCCGGAATACAATAAATCTGTTCGTGAATTTGATGTGGTAACTCTTGACAGAATCAAGAGGATTGATGTGCAGCCGGACTTTGAAGTATGGAAAGAATATGCCTATGAGCAGGGAATCCATCCGGCTGTGATCTCTTATCTGGAGCTTCGCAGAAAGAATTTCTACAGAATGGAGAACACAGTAGACGGACGGATTTTTGCCACTGCCAGAGGCTGGGAAGATCTTTCTAGGCTGATACAGGTATATGAAACACTGGATAAAGAAGTGGACAGAGAGGTGGTATATCAGTATATCCAGCATCCAATGATCGCAAAAGATTTTGCCGCATATCTGGCATTATACAATAAGTATAAGACAGACTATGCAGTGGAGGATCTGCTTCAGGGTAAATGGACACCGATCACTCTGGGTAAGATCCGCAATGCTTCACTGGATGAGCATCTGAGTATTGTTGGTCTGCTGAACGGAAAGCTCAGCCAGTTATTCGCAGACTGTTATTTTATGGATGCTTATGTGACAAAGCTCTATGGTTACATGACAGAATACAGAGATAACCTTCCGGAAATGACGCTGGAATCCATTTATAAAAAGGCAGAAAATGATTTTCAGATTGCAAAAAAATCTGAGCTTCTCACTAAAAATGAAGAAAAAGTATTTATCCGTACAGTGGATTTTCTTGAGAAATTATGGATAGAACTGAGGGGAGAAACTGGTTCTGAAGATAAAACAGAGAATAATAAAGCTGTTGAAATTTCAGAAAAAGATACCTATGAGCAGACAAAAACTGCTTTTACAGCGGAGGCAGACAACCTGGAAACTCAGACAGAATATATCTCTCAGACGCTTCAGAATGTTTTTGATTTTATGGAAGCAGCCTTTGGTGACAGTCAGGAAATGGTAGCTTTTATCACAGAACTGAATGCAAACTTTTACAGTATCTGGTTTATCCGGGAAAATGGTTCTGACCAGTATTACCGTCACAACAAGGGACTACTGTTTGATGACAGACAGAAACTGATCCTGGGACAAATGGAGGAACTGGAGAACACGATGAAGCGGGGACTAAAAAATTAATTTTTATGCCAATTAGCATTGGATTTTCAGATAAATCGTGGTATGCTGATGAATAGAATTATGATTTGAGTGAAAAATATCAGGAATGCAGGCGCATTTGACTGTGCAGCAGTAGAACGATATGGAATCACTAGAAAAAACGAGGAGGAATATAAAATGGAATTAGAAGTATTAAGAAAAGATATGGTTGCAGCTATGAAAGCCAAAGATAAAGTAACAAAAGAAGCAGTCTCCTCTCTGATCTCTGCGGTAAAGAAGGTAGCGATCGATGAGGGATGCCGTGATGAGATTAAGAGTGATCTGGTGGACAGAGTTATTCTGAAAGAGTTGAAAACTGTGAAAGAACAGCTGGATACCTGTCCGGAGAGCCGCGAGGATCTGAAGGCTGAATACCAGGCAAGATATGATGTGATTGCCAAAATATGCGCCAAAAACAGATGGGATGCAGCAGAGGTAAAAAGCATATCTGGAAGAAAAAATTTTGCAGATGTGATTGCGACGAAAAATAAGGGTCAGATCATGAAGGCTGTTATGGCTGATATGAAGGGAAAAGCAGAACGGAAAGGTGATTAATCAGGTTGTGGCAGAGCTCTGCAAATAATGTGTTATCTTAACCGAATCAAGTAAGTCCCCTGCTTCAATTGCGAAAAGCAATAAGCAGTGGGTGGGACTATATGAAGAATAGGATCATCCAGCAGATTTGGTATGCAGAAAGCTGGATAGTTATCAAAATAGCCGCAGTATGACTGGAATGTCCGGATACTGCGGTATTTTATTAGGAGGTGAATATTATATATATGGAGTTTCAGCATGAACTGATCATTCCTAATGAGGGATTTCCGTTTAAGGTTTTTCTTTTTGAAGGAGGAAATGGCAATTATGTGCGTGAGAAGCACTGGCATACGTCTGTAGAGATTTTTGCTGGTGATGGAGGGACGCCTGGATTTTTTTGTAAATAAGGATGAATATCCGCTGAAAGCTGGAGAGCAGATAATCATTAATTCCAATGAGATCCACTCTATCCATGCTGTGGAGAAAAATAAAACAGTAGTTCTGCAGATTCCTCTGAAACAGTTTGAGAATTATTTTACTGCCCAGAGATATATCCGTTTTCGGGGGCAGGAGGAGCTGGTGGATAAGAAACTGGCTTCTTTGCTTCGTAAATTATATCATGTGTATTTCGAGCGGAAAATTGGATATGAGTTCCGGACAATTTCTATTTTTTACGAGATTATGTATATCCTGGTGAAGGATTACCGTGTGACAGAGACCAGGGAGAAGGATATCCGACACAGCCGCCGTCTGGATGCATTGTCAAAAATCACCACATATATGCGTGAGCATTACAGGGAGGAACTGAAGCTTTCTGATGTGGCGGCTACTTTTGGATACTCGGATGCATATTTGTCGCGAATGTTCCAAAAATATGCAAAAATCAACTATAAAACTTATCTGCAGGATATCCGTATGGCATATGCGTACAGGGATTTGCTGAATACAGACCATACAATTAGTCAGATTGCACTAGATAATGGATTTTGCAGCAGCAGGGGTTTTTCCGGGGAATTTCAGAAAAGATATGGGGTACTTCCAAGTGAGATGCGAAAACAGATAAATGAAAAAGGTCAAAAAAACGCTATAGATTAGACAAGAAAACTGGCGAAAAGTACCCTTTATTCTGATATATTCTAAGCACAGTCAAGAAAACGTAATATCTACAGAATATAAGGAGGTTTTGAAGTGAAAATTCAGAATGTAACAGATGCTTCCTTCCGTAAATATGGAAAGGTGCTTGAAGGGTATGACTTCAGTGCTCTTCTCAAAGAAATGAAACATACACCGGTTCCGGATGATGTGGTTTATGTACCATCTGTTGAGGAGCTGGAAGCTCTGGATGTAGCAAAAGCACTGCAGAATAAAGGATTTGGCGGAATCCCGATCGAAATTGGATACTGCAACGGACATAATAAGAAATTAAATGCAGTAGAATATCACCGCAGTTCAGAGATCAATGTAGCGGTAACAGATCTGGTGCTGCTTATCGGAAGTCAGCAGGATATCACAGATGATTTTACATATGATACTTCTAAGATCGAAGCATTCCTGGTACCTGCAGGAACAGGTATTGAAGTATATGCAACTACACTTCATTATGCGCCATGCAATGTACAGGATGGCGGTTTCCAGTGTGTAGTCGTACTTCCGGCAGGAACCAATACAGATCTTACATTTGAGACAGCTAAGACAGGCGAGGACAGCCTGCTGACAGCTAAGAACAAATGGCTCATTGCACATGAAGATGCGGCAATCGAGGGTGCAGTAAACGGACTTCGTGGAGAGAATATCACCATTGACTGAGTTGCTCGGAATCTGTGGCAGTAGAGTATCAGAATATAGTAAATGAATAACAAAATCATATAAATACATATCAAATATGGAGGAATTTATATTATGAACAATATACCAGTAGTAAAACTTGGATTAATCGCAGTAAGCCGTGACTGTTTTCCGATTCAGCTTTCTGAAAAGAGACGTGCAGCAATCAAGGAAACTTATAAAGGTGAACTTTATGAATGTCCTGTAACTGTTGAGAACGAGAAGGATATGGAGAAAGCTCTTGAAGATGTAAACAAAGCAGAGTGTAATGCGCTGGTTGTTTTCCTTGGAAACTTCGGACCTGAAACTCCTGAAACTCTGATCGCAGAGAGATTTGACGGACCTTGTATGTATGTAGCAGCAGCAGAAGGTGACGGTGATATGATCAACGGCAGAGGTGATGCTTACTGTGGTATGCTTAACTGCTCCTACAACTTTAAAAATGCGTCATCTGAAAGCATATATTCCGGAATATCCTGTTGGAACAGCAGATGATATTGCAAAGATGATCGCTGATTTCGTACCGGTTGCACGTGCAGTCATCGGTGTCAGCAATCTTAAGATCATTACTTTCGGACCACGTCCACAGGACTTCTTCGCATGCAACGCACCTATTAAAGGCCTCTATGAGCTGGGTGTTGAGATTGAAGAGAACTCAGAGCTTGATCTTCTTGTTTCTTTCAAAGAGCATGAAAATGATCCTCGTATCCCGGAAGTTTGTGCAGATATGGCAAAAGAGATGGGCGAAGGCAAATATTATGCTGACCTTAATGTGAAAATGGCACAGTTTGAGCTTACACTTCTTGACTGGGCAGAGGCTCATAAGGGAGCAAGAAAATACGTTGCATTTGCTGACAAATGTTGGCCTGCATTCCCGTCACAGTTTGGATTTGAACCTTGCTATGTAAATAGCCGTCTGGTTTCCAGAGGAATTCCGGTATCCTGTGAGGTTGATATCTACGGAGCACTCAGCGAGTACATCGGACTTTGCATTTCCAATGATGCAGTTACACTGCTTGATATCAACAACTCTGTTCCACAGTATATCTATGATGAAGATATTAAAGGAAAATACGATTATAAGCTTACTGATACATTTATGGGATTCCATTGTGGAAATACTCCTGCATGCAAGATGTGTGATTCCAGAGCTGTTAAATATCAGCTGATCCAGCACAGACTTCTTGAGCCGGCAGGATCTGAACCAGACTTCACAAGAGGAACTCTTGAAGGTGATATCGCTGCATCTGACATTACATTCTATCGTTTACAGTGCAATTCCGAGGGCGAGCTGGTTTCTTATGTTGCAGAAGGTGAAGTACTGGATGTACCTACAAGATCATTCGGTGGTATCGGTATTTTCGCAATCAAAGAAATGGGAAGATTCTACCGTCACGTACTGATCGAGGGCAACTATCCGCATCATGGAGCAGTTATGTTTGGACATTACGGAAAAGCATTCTATGAGGTAGTGAAATTCCTTGGACTGGATGTTAAGAAGATTGGATATAACCAGCCGGCAGGTGTAAGATACCCGACAGAAAATCCATGGGGTTAATGAGAAATCAGTAAAACGGATTATTAATGTTCATGTGAAGTGAATGAATCTGAATACAGAATAAATAAACTGACACTATATTAAAGGCATCCCGGGGCTTTGCTCTGGGATGTATTAGATTAGAAATAGAAAAGGAGAGCACTTATGTATTATATTGGTATTGACCTTGGTACTTCCGCTGTAAAACTTCTTCTTATGGAAGAATCAGGAAAAATCTGTAACATCGTATCCAGAGAATATCCTTTATTCTTCCCACATCCGGGCTGGTCTGAGCAGAAACCGGAAGACTGGTTTGCACAGAGTATGGAAGGTATGAAAGAGCTGACAAAGGATATCGACAGAGCGCAGGTAGCAGGAATTGGTTTTGGCGGCCAGATGCATGGTCTGGTAACACTTGACAAGGATGATAATGTGATCCGTCCTGCAATCCTCTGGAATGACGGACGTACAGGCGAAGAGACAGAATATCTGAATACAGTGATCGGAAAAGACAAACTTTCACAGTATACAGCAAATATTGCTTTCGCAGGCTTCACAGCACCGAAGATCCTCTGGATGCAGAAAAATGAGCCTGAGAACTTTAAGAAGGTAGTAAAGATTATGCTTCCTAAGGATTATCTGGCATATCGTCTGTCCGGTTCTTTTTGTACAGATGTTTCTGATGCTTCCGGTATGCTTCTTCTTGATGTGAAGAACCGCTGCTGGTCAAAAGAAATGCTGGAGATCTGTGGAATCACAGAAGAGCAGCTTCCGAAACTGTATGAGAGTTGGGAAGTAGTAGGAACTCTGAAACCTGAGATTGCGAAAGAACTTGGATTCAGTGAGAATGTAAAAGTTGTTGCAGGTGCAGGTGACAATGCGGCAGCTGCTGTAGGAACAGGTACAGTTGGTGACGGTCAGTGTAATATTTCTCTTGGAACATCCGGAACTGTGTTTATTTCCAGTAAAAACTTTGGTGTGGACGAAAATAACGCACTTCATTCTTTTTGTCATGCAGATGGAAGCTATCATCTGATGGGATGCATGCTCAGCGCAGCTTCCTGTAACAAATGGTGGGCAGAGGAGATTCTTCAGACAAAGGATTTCGCAGCAGAGCAGGCTCCAATTCAGAAGCTGGGAGAGAATCATGTATTCTTCCTTCCATATTTGATGGGAGAACGTTCACCTCATAATAATCCTGATGCAAGAGGTGTATTCTTCGGGATGTCCATGGACAGCACAAGAGCAGACATGACACAGGCTGTTCTGGAAGGTGTTGCCTTTGGTCTTCGTGATTCCCTGGAAGTTGCAAGAGGCCTTGGAATCAAGATTGAGAGAACCAAGATCTGCGGTGGCGGAGCTAAGAGCCCACTGTGGAAGAAGATTATTGCAAACGTTATGAACCTGAAGGTTGATGTTCTGGAGAACGAAGAAGGACCGTCCATGGGTGGAGCTATGCTGGCAGCAGTAGGCTGTGGTGCTTACCCGGATGTAGAAACCATCGGTAAGAAATTTGCCAAAGTTGTTGATACAGTAGAACCGGATCCTGAACTGGTTGCAAAATATGAAGAGAGATATCAGAAGTTCAGAACTCTGTATCCGGCGATGAAGCCATTGTTCTAATCGAATATCTGCCTGACATACTGGGGTTGTTGTGCTTATTTAGCACAACAACCCATTTTGACGTACATCTGATGATGACCAATCACCATAGCCTATTTGATTATGACATATCAGGAAAAGGGCAGCTTCAGGAATTCTTCCATGGCTCTGCTGATATAGCGGCCTTTCTTCCAGTAAAAAAAACACAGTGCGTTTACTGCTCTGACCGGGCAGCTTATAAAAAACAAGTTCTGAATTTGTTGGAACTCTGGAGAGCAGAAGATCCCCGATGAAAGTGATACCCATTCCCAAACATGCAATATTATAGGCAGTCATCTGCTGATCCAGGCGAAATACTACAGAAGGCGAAAAGTGATTTTCCTGACAAATGGTAAGTGCACGCTTACCGGTATCATTATCTGAACGAAGAATAATAAATGGTTCGTTCTCGAATTTGTTTAATGGAACAGAAGGAATATGAGAAGAACGGAACTGCCCGTTCCGGATTTCCTCAATAGGAATCTGATATTTCTGCAGTCTGGTATTGATTGAATAATTTTTGGGAACTGCAAGAAGAAGTTGTTCTTTCTGGTAGATATAACGTTCAAAAATCTGGTTATCCAGAATACAGTTATCAATCACCAGATCTAACTTTCCGGCCTGGAGAAACTGGGATAGCTTTGCTGTACTTTCTTCTACAAGAGAAATTTGAACATGGGGGAATTTTTGGGAAAAATCAGCAATAAGGGGAGGCAGAATCCACGAAGAAAAAAAGTTACTGCCACCTACATTAAGAGTTCCTGTTTTGAGATTTCCCAGATCCAGTAGGTAGTTTTCGAGATTATTTTCAATATCCATGACTTTTTCAACAGCCTGTATATAATGTTTTCCAACTTCAGTTAACTGCAAGGTTGGTACTTCGATCAAAAATAGGATAGCCAATACGGTTTTCCACACGTTTTACATTGGCGCTTAAAGAAGGCTGCGAAATGAAAAGAGCAGCAGCAGCTTTGGAAAAGCTTTTTTCCTTGTAGACCTCATAGATGTATTCCATTCCCTGAAACATATAAACTCCTCCGATATATAACTTAAACACTATATATTTTATAAAAATATATGTATTTGATTATATTATAGCAGAGATATATAATGAGGGCAAATACATGGGAGGGCGAATAACTATGAAAAAAACAGACTATCGTGTAGAAAGGGATTCTATTGGTGTAAAGGATATTCCGGAAGATGTATATTATGGAGTACAATCCTTACGTGCGGCTGAAAATTTCCACATTACGGGGCTGAATATGCATCCGGAAATTATTAACAGTCTTGCATACATAAAAAAAGCAGCAGCGATAACCAATTGTGAGGTGGGGCTTCTTGAGAAGAAAAAAGCACAGGCGATTGTCCAGGCATGTGATGAAATTGTTTCAGGAAAATTCCATAATGAATTTATTGTGGATCCTGTTCAGGGAGGAGCTGGCACATCTTTAAATATGAATGCCAATGAAGTAATTGCAAATCGCGCGATTGAGATACTGGGAGGAAAAAAGGGCGATTATACAATTATAAATCCTAACGATGATGTGAATTGTGGACAGTCTACCAATGACGTGATTCCTACTGCCGGTAAAATGACTTCTCTTCGTTTGTTGCAGAATCTGAAAAAACAGCTTCTTCGCCTCTATGATGCTCTTAATGAAAAAGCTACAGAGTTTGATCACATAATAAAAATGGGGCGTACACAGATGCAGGATGCAGTACCAATTCGTCTGGGACAGGAATTTAAGGCATATTCGGTAGCAATCATGCGTGATATCCACAGAATGGATAAAGCAATGGATGAAATGCGGACTCTTAATATGGGAGGTACTGCTATTGGAACAGGAATTAATGCAGATGAGGGCTATCTGAGAAGAATTGTTCCAAATCTCACTGAAATATCGGGAATGGACTTTATACAGGCTTTTGATCTGATTGATTCCACTCAGAATCTGGATCCATTTGTAGCTGTTTCCGGTGCTGTGAAAGCATGTGCGGTAACTCTTTCCAAAATGTCAAATGATCTCCGTCTGATGTCCTCCGGTCCACGTACTGGTTTTGGGGAGATTAATCTTCCGGCAAAACAGAATGGTTCCTCTATTATGCCAGGTAAAGTTAATCCGGTTATTCCTGAAGTAGTGAATCAGGTTGCTTTTAATATTATTGGTAATGATGTTACCATTACCATGGCTGCAGAGGCTGGTCAGCTGGAATTAAATGCGTTTGAGCCGATTATTTTCTATTGCATGTTTCAGTCTATCGATACTCTTGGCTATGCAGTCCAGACATTGGTAGATAATTGTATTGTAGGAATTACGGCAAATGAAGAAAGATGCCGTTATCTGGTAGAAAACAGTGTAGGTATTATCACTGCAATCAGCCCCCATCTTGGATATCAGAAGGCTGCGGATATTGCAAAAAAGGCAATTAAGACAGGCGAATCTGTAAGAAGTCTGATTCTGAAAGAAAAGCTTATGGACGAGGATGAACTTAATCGCATTCTGGATCCGATCCATATGACGGAACCTGGTATTTCCGGAAAAGATTATCTTATAAAAAATAAAGAAAAAACAGGCGGGAAAATCTTCCCGCCTGTAAAATCGTCTGGACACATATCATATATAAATATGATTTTTATATTTTTGAATTATTCGATTGATTTCAACCGGATTAGAACAGACCTGTGATCTTACCTGTCTCGTCTACGTCGATTCTCTCAGCAGCCGGAACTTTAGGAAGACCTGGCATTGTCATGATCTCGCCTGTAAGAGCTACGATGAATCCTGCACCAGCGGAAATCTTCAGGTTACGTACTGTAACTTCGAAGTCAGTAGGAGCACCCAGTTTAGTCTGGTCATCTGTTAAGCTGTACTGTGTCTTAGCTACACAGATCGGGCAGTTGCCAAAGCCAAGAGCTTCTAACTGTTTCGCCTGTTTCTGAGCGTTAGCTGTCAGAACTACTTTCTTACCGCCATATACTTTCTGAACGATCTGGTTCAGTTTGTCTTCGATAGAACCTTCCAGTTCATATGCATAGGAGAAGTCGTTTGGTTCTTCAACAAGACGGATAACTTCTTCTGCAAGTTTGATTCCGCCTTCGCCGCCTTTTGCCCATACTTCAGAAAGAGCAACGTTAACGCCCAGTTCTTTACATTTAGCTTCTACAAAGTCAAGCTCTGCTTTTGTATCTGTAGGGAATGCGTTGATAGCAACAACACATGGAAGTTTGTATACGTTTTTGATGTTGGAAACGTGTTTTAACAGGTTCGGGATACCTTTTTCAAGAGCTTCCAGGTTTCATTGTTAAGGTCAGCTTTAGCAACGCCGCCGTTGTATTTCAGGGCACGTACTGTAGCTACGATTACAACTGCGCTTGGTTTTAAACCAGCCATACGGCATTTGATATCAAGGAATTTCTCAGCACCAAGGTCAGCACCGAAACCAGCTTCTGTGATTGCATAATCAGCAAGCTTCATAGCCATCTTTGTAGCTGTTACAGAGTTACATCCATGAGCGATGTTTGCGAATGGTCCGCCATGTACGATTGCAGGAACGTGTTCCAGAGTCTGTACAAGGTTTGGTTTCAGAGCATCTTTTAACAGGGCTGTCATAGCGCCTTCTGCGTGAAGGTCACCTGCTGTTACAGGTTTCTGCTCGGAAACTTTTCCGTATGTATATCCGATGATGATCTTGGATAATCTTTCTTTCAGGTCTTTGATGTCGCTTGCAAGACAGAGAACTGCCATGATTTCAGATGCAACTGTGATGTCGTATCCGTCTTCACGAGGCATACCGTTTGTCTTTCCGCCAAGACCATCTACTACGTTACGAAGCTGACGGTCGTTCATATCTACACATCTTCTCCATGTGATCTTACGTGGGTCGATGTTTAATGCATTGCCCTGGAAGATATGGTTATCGATCATAGCTGCCAGTAAGTTGTTAGCTGCGCCAATGGCATGGAAGTCACCTGTGAAGTGAAGGTTAATATCTTCCATAGGAACAACCTGTGCATATCCGCCGCCTGCTGCACCACCTTTTACACCGAATACCGGTCCTAAGGATGGCTCACGAAGAGCTACCATAACACTCTTGCCAAGTCTCTGCATACCATCTGCAAGACCTACAGTAGTAGTAGTTTTACCTTCTCCTGCTGGAGTTGGGTTGATAGCTGTAACGAGGATTAATTTTCCATCCTTCTTATCACTTTCTTTCATGAAGATTGTAGTCGATTTTGCTTGTATTTTCCGTACTGCTCCAGATATTTGTCGTCAATACCTGCTTTCTCTGCGATCTGAGTAATTGGAAGCATCTCGCATTCCTGTGCAATTTCAATGTCTGATTTGAATCCCATAATTGTTTTTCTCCTTTCGTTTCCGCATAACATGAAAAACTTCTGTTGCTGTTCACTCCGCGATCAGCAACAATTATTAATTGAAAGAAGTATTGGCCGGTCTGCCTGGTATTCCTGATTTCTGCCCTGAAAGTTATAAAAAAAAGGCCAGTATCTGAATATTTCAAATACTGCCCAGACGGTCGGCTCCCACAAACCTCCGACTCCACGTGGTTTGCACTCCACTCTTTCCGTCAGTACTCGAAGGTTCTTTCAATTGATGAATACAATATATCATTTTGAGAAAAAATGTCAAGAAATTTTTGTTGAAACGTCAAAAATGTGAGTAAACTGGATAAAAGTTGTGCAAATTGATAAGAGAAGAGAATCGTAATCCCTGGTAATGAAAGAAAATACGTTTTCTCAAGGAAAGAAATTGTTAAAAAATAGACATAGTTTTCCCTGATAAATGAAGAAAATATAAAAAGCGGGTAAAGACTGTGCAAAATATGGAAAATGGAATTGACAACAGTTCAGAAGATATGTTATTCTCATCTTTAGTATGAAAAGACACTATCGTTTTCATGCAAATATTTGCTCACATTCAGAGACAGTTTCTGAATGTTAAGCCATACGGACAGGCGGGGCAGTTGCCGGGTGGGAGACACCACATTATTGATTGAGTTAGAAGCTCAAATTTTATAAGTTGATTACTTTATAATAATCAGTGCGTAAGCACACATCATCTTGTGAAACGGTCAATAAGAGCATAGCATATATTTGCCAGCGATTGAAGACGACAGCAGTCATGAATATTTCAGAATACGGGAACAGGCACAGGATACAGACGGATTTATACGGGAAATCCGGTCAGTATATAAAGAGACAGAGCCTGAGAAATTCTATAGATCATGAGAGAAGCAGATGGTGAATGAACTTATCTGCTTCTTTTTTTGTGCAGATATAGCAAATATAAAGGATATGGTTGGAGATAAACGCTTTGCGAGGATGTGTCTCACATGCGTTCGACTTGAATATATAGAGAAATAATTGAATCATTGTGCCGGTTTGAGGCAGTATACAATTGCTGAATGATAGAACTGTATTTGCCGGTACATGACGACAGGAAAAGAGGAACATGTCAAATGGATTATGAAAGACAACAGCATGCGCCCATATATGAAGCACTGGAACGTTTCCGAAAGAAGAGAGTCGTTCCCTTTGATGTGCCGGGACATAAAAGAGGAAGAGGAAATCCGGAGCTTGCACAGTTGCTGGGAGAGAAATGTGTGGGGCTGGATGTTAATTCTATGAAGCCGCTGGACAATCTCTGCCACCCGGTTTCGGTGATCAGAGAAGCGGAGGAGCTTGCAGCAGATGCTTTTGGCGCAGCGCATGCATTCCTTATGGTAGGAGGAACCACATCTGCAGTGCAGAGCATGATCCTGTCTGTCTGCAAGGCAGGGGATAAGATCATTCTGCCGCGAAATGTACATAAAAGTGCCATCAATGCCCTGGTACTGTGCGGTGCAATTCCGGTTTATGTAAACCCGGAGGTGAATGCGCAGCTGGGCATTTCCCTTGGCATGGAAGTCAGTCAGGTGGAGAAGGCTATGGATGAGAATCCGGATGCGGTGGCAGTTCTTGTAAATAACCCTACCTATTATGGAATCTGTTCGGATCTGCGGACTATCGTAAAGAAGGCTCATGCAAGAGGAATGAAGGTGCTGGCAGATGAGGCTCATGGAACCCATCTTTATTTCGGCAGAACCTTCCTGTATCCGGAATGGCGGCAGGTGCTGACATGGCGGCAGTTTCCATGCACAAATCCGGCGGAAGTCTGACACAGAGTTCGCTGCTGCTTTTGAATAAGAGTATGAATGCAGAGAAAGTGCGCCAGATCATCAATCTGACTCAGACCACAAGCGCTTCTTATCTTCTGTTGTCCAGTCTGGATATCTCCAGAAGAAATCTGGCACTCAGGGGAGAGGAATCCTTTGAAAAGGTTGCAGGGATGGCGCAGTATGCCAGAGAGGAGATCAATGAGATCGGCGGTTATTATGCATATGGTATGGATCTGATCAATGGAACCAGTGTTTTTGATTTTGATGTTACAAAACTCTCCATTTATACACTGGGAAATGGGCTGGCAGGTATTGAAGTTTATGATCTTCTCAGAGATGAATATGATATTCAGATCGAGTTTGGAGATATCTGTAATATTCTGGCTTACATTTCCATTGGAGACAGGCTTCAGGATATTGAGAGACTGGTAGGGGCATTGGCTGATATTGAACGTCTGTATAAGAAGGACAGCACAGGTATGCTTTCCGGGGAATATATCGCACCTGCAGTGGTGGCGTCTCCACAGCAGGCATTTTATGCGGAGAAAGAATCTCTGCCCATGGAACAGACGGCAGGCAGGATCAGCGGTGAATTTGTTATGTGTTATCCTCCGGGAATCCCGATTCTTGCTCCTGGGGAAATGGTGACACAGGAAATTGTAGAATACATTCTTTATGCAAGAGACAAAGGCTGTTCCATGCAGGGAATGGAGGATCCGAAGGTAGAATATCTTCAGGTTCTGAAAGGGGGTATCTGATCATGGAATTATGGTATTCCGAGTTCCATACAGGAAATGTAAAGCTTTCTGTCCGGATTAACCGACAGTTATTTTCAGGGGAAAGTGAATTTCAGAGAATCGATGTGTTTGAGTCTGAAGAATTTGGAAGATTTGTGGCTCTGGACGGTGAGATCGTATTTTCTGACAAGGATGAATTTATTTATGATGAAATGGTCACGCATGTGCCAATGACAGTACATCCCAATGTAAAAAATGTTCTGATTATCGGTGGCGGTGACGGTGGAGTTGCCAGAGAACTGATCCATTATCCACAGATTGAGAGCATTGATGTGGTGGAATCCGATAAAATGTTTGTGGATGTATGTGCGGAGATGTTTCCGGATATTGCCCAGGGACTGAAGGATGAGAGAGTCAACATTTATTATGAAGACGGCCTTCGGTTCCTGCGGAATAAAAAGGCCAGATATGACCTGATCATCAATGATTCCACAGATCCGCTGGGACATACAGAGGGACTTTTTACAAAGGAATTCTACGGAAGCTGTTATAAGGCTCTCAGAGATGACGGAATCATGGTTTATCAGCATGGAAGTCCTTTTTATGATGAGGATGAGGTGGAATGCAGAAAGATGCACAGAAAGGTTTTCCGGTCATTTCCGGTGAGCAGGGTTTATCAGGCACATATCCCTACCTGTCCCTCGGGATACTGGCTTTTTGGATTTGCATCAAAGAAATATCATCCACTGGAAGATTTCAGGCCGGAGAGGTTTGATAATCTTAATATAGAAACATGGTATTATACAACAAACCTTCACAGAGGAGCATTTATGCTTCCAAAATATGTAGAAGATTTACTGGAAGAGGAGGAAAACAGTTTATGAGTAGATTATTGGTAATCGGATGTGGTGGGGTAGCTTCAGTGGCAATTCGCAAATGCTGTCAGAACAGCGATGTTTTTACAGAGATTATGATCGCAAGCAGGACAAAGGAAAAATGCGATGCACTCAAAAAGAAGATTGAAAGTACAACGAAGACAAAAATTGAGACAGCAAAGGTAGATGCGGATAATGCAGCAGAGGTCGCAGAATTGATCAGAGCCTATAAGCCGGATGCTGTCCTGAATGTGGCACTTCCATATCAGGATCTTACCATCATGGATGCATGTCTGGAAGCCGGTGCGGATTATATTGATACTGCCAATTATGAAGCAGAGGATACAGAAGATCCCACATGGCGTGCAATCTACGAAAAGAGATGTAAAGAAAAAGGCTTTACTGCATATTTCGATTATTCCTGGCAGTGGGCTTATAATGAGAAATTTAAGGAAGCAGGACTGACTGCTCTTCTGGGAACCGGTTTTGATCCGGGTGTTACCAGTGTATTCAGTGCCTATGCCTTGAAGCATTATTTTGATGAAATCCATACCATTGATATTCTGGACTGTAACGGCGGTGATCATGGATATCCTTTTGCCACAAACTTTAACCCGGAGATCAATCTTCGAGAGGTTTCCGCAAATGGTTCCTACTGGGAAGACGGACATTGGGTAGAAACAGAGCCTATGGAATTTAAATCTGTCTATGATTTCCCTGAGGTAGGAAAGAAGGATATGTATCTTCTTCATCATGAAGAGATTGAATCACTGGCAAAAAATATTCCGGGAGTACAGAGGATCCGTTTCTTTATGACATTCGGACAGAGCTATCTGACACATATGAAATGTCTGGAAAATGTAGGAATGCTTTCCACCGCACCTGTGGAATTTAATGGACAGGAGATCGTGCCGATCCAGTTTTTGAAAGCTCTTCTGCCGGATCCTGCATCTTTGGGTCCGAGAACAGTGGGTAAAACAAATATCGGCTGTATTTTCACAGGTGTTAAGGACGGAAAAGAGAAAAGTATTTATATTTATAATGTATGTGATCATCAGGAATGCTATAAAGAGGTGGAATCCCAGGCAATCTCCTATACAACAGGTGTTCCGGCTATGATCGGTTCCATGATGGTAGTGACCGGACAGTGGAAGAAGCCGGGTGTATTTAATGTGGAAGAATTTGATCCGGATCCATATATGGAAGCACTGAACAAATGGGGACTTCCATGGAAAGTCTGCGAAGATCCTGAACTGGTAAAGGTCTGGAAAGCCAATGAAGATTAATCAACTGCAAACTCCCTGCTATGTGATCGATGAGAAGAAGATGCGGGAGAATCTGGAGATTTTGAAAAAAGTCCAGGAGGATACCGGGTGTAAGATCCTTCTGGCGCAGAAAGCGTTTTCCGGTTTTGCTCTGTATCCCATGATCGGAAAATATCTGGCAGGTACCACTGCCAGCGGTCTGTTTGAGGCAAGGCTTGGATATGAAGAGATGGGGAAAGAGAATCATGTTTTTTCCCCTGCTTACCGTACAGAAGATATAGAGGAACTGGATCGGATCTGTGACCATATTATCTTTAATTCCACAGCACAGCTGAAGAAATTTAAAGAAGTGTGTACCGGAGCCAGTCTGGGACTCCGTATTAATCCGGAATGCTCCACTCAGGGGGATCATGCGATCTATGATCCCTGTGCGCCGGGTTCAAGGCTGGGGGTTACCAGAGAGAACTTTGACGGGGAATGTCTGAAATGGATCGACGGACTGCATTTTCATACGCTCTGCGAACAGAATGCGGATGACCTGGAGAAAACATTGCAGGCGGTAGAGGAGAAGTTTGGAGAATTTCTGTCTGAGGTTTCCTGGCTGAATATGGGTGGCGGACATCATATTACCAGAGAGGATTATAATGTAAAGCTCCTGGAAAAATGTATTCAGCATATGAAGGAAACCTATGATCTGGATATTTATCTGGAGCCCGGGGAGGCTGTTGCCCTGAATGCCGGATATCTGGTGACAGAGGTTATGGACATTGTGGAAAATGAGATCAGAACGCTGATTTTGGATGCTTCTGCAGCCTGCCATATGCCGGATGTGCTGGAGATGCCCTATCGTCCGCCTCTTAAGGACAGCGGGGAAGCAGGGGAGAAGGCATATACCTACCGCTTATCTTCCTGCACCTGCCTGGCAGGAGATGTGATCGGAGATTATTCCTTTGACAGAGAGATCCAGATCGGGGACAAGCTGTATTTTATGGATATGGCGATTTATTCTATGGTGAAGAATAATACATTTAACGGTATGCCGCTGCCGGATATTGCGGTTATGCATGAGGACGGAGAGTGTGAGGTTATCAGACATTTCGGATACGAAGACTTTAAGAGCCGGCTTTCCTGATATCTGCCGGGCTATCAAAGAAAAGGAGACAGACATGGAAGTTACAGAGAAGAACAGAACAAAATATCGTATGCCCGGAGAATTTGAGCCTCATGAGGGATGTGTGATGATCTGGCCGGAACGTCCCGGTTCCTGGAATTATGGGGCAAGGGAAGCACAGAAAGCATTTGTGAAAGTTGCAGAGGCTATTGGAGTGAGCGAAAAGGTGTATATGCTGGTTTCCAAAGCTCAGATGGAGAATGCAAAGAATCAGCTTGGGAATGTTTCCGGTGTGACTTTGCTGGAATGCGAGACAGATGACGCCTGGGCCAGAGATGTGGGAGCAACCATGGTTCTGGATGAGAAAGGGGCGGTCTGTGGAGTTGACTGGCAGTTTAATGCCTGGGGAGGTACCTTTGACGGGCTTTACCGGAACTGGGAAAAGGATGACAGGGTGGCTGCCTTTATCTGCAGGACTCTCGGTTGTCCATGTCTGGATGCCAGACCTTTTGTGCTGGAGGGCGGTTCCATCCATTCTGACGGAGAGGGGACTCTGATTGTTACAGAGGCCTGTCTTCTGAGTCAGGGACGCAATCCTCAGATGAGCAGGGAACAGATAGAGGAACAGTTGAAGTACTGGCTCGGTGTCCACAAGATTATCTGGCTTCCATGTGGAATCTATCAGGATGAAACCAATGAGCATGTGGATAACGTGTGCGCTTTGTAAGGCCCGGAGAGGTTGTGCTTGCATGGACAGAGGATGAGACAGATCCGCAGTATGCCATGTCTTTGGCTGATCTGAAGGTGCTGGAACAGGAAACAGATGCAAAGGGCAGAAAATTTAAGATTCATAAGCTTCCGATTCCTCAGAAACCGGTCTGCCTTACCCAGGAAGATGTGGATGGCTTTGTGTTTGAAGAGGGAGAAGACGAACGGGAAGCAGGAGAACGGATGGCTGCCAGTTACGTGAATTTCTATATTTCCAATGGAGGGATCATCCTTCCACAATTTGTGGATGAAAATGACAAAAGGGCAGTGGAGATTCTGCAGAAGTGTTTTCCTGAAAGAAGGATTTATCCCATTGATGCCAGAGCCATCATTGTTGGCGGTGGAAATATTCACTGTATCACCCAGCAGATTCCCGGAAAAAATATCTGACCTTGATGCAGAAAACTTTGAGAGTCATGTGTTTGAGGGTTATTACCTGAAAGTTATGAAAAAACTTACTTATGTAAACAGGAGCAGGAGGAACAGACAGGATGAGAAATGTAACAGTGGCAGCAGTTCAGATGAAATGCAGTAAAAGTGTGGAGAAAAATATTGCCCATGCAGAGGAACTGGTGCGTCAGGCAGCAGCAAAGGGAGCTGAGATTGTTCTTCTGCCGGAGCTTTTTGAACGGCCCTATTTCTGCCAGGAGCGCAGATATGAGTATTATGAATATGCGCAGACTGCAGAGGAAAACCCTGCAGTGCGTCATTTCAGCAGGGTAGCGGCAGAGTTGGGGATTGTGATTCCGGTCAGCTTTTATGAAAAAGAGGTCAATAATACTTATAACAGCGTTGCGGTTCTGGATGCAGATGGAAAGAATCTCGGCATTTATCGGAAAACACATATTCCGGATGACCATTATTATCAGGAAAAAATTCTATTTCACACCGGGAGATACCGGCTTTAAGGTTTTTGATACCAGATTTGGAACCATTGGAGTTGGAATCTGCTGGGATCAGTGGTTCCCGGAAACGGCAAGATGTATGGCACTGCAGGGAGCAGAGCTTCTCTTTTATCCCACTGCCATCGGAAGTGAACCCATCCTGGAATGCGACAGCATGGAACACTGGAGAAGATGTATGCAGGGACACGCTGCCTCCAACCTGATCCCTGTGATCGCTGCCAACAGAATCGGTGAGGAAACAGTAGAGCCATGTCCGGAAAACGGAATGCAGAAATCTGCTCTTAATTTTTACGGCTCTTCTTTTATCACAGACAACACAGGTGCTCTCTGTGCAGAACTGCCCGGAGGGGAAGAGGGGGTGCTTGTAAGCACTTTTGACCTGGATGCATTAAAGGCAGACAGACTGAACTGGGGACTTTTCAGAGACCGCAGACCGGAGATGTATGCAAAAATTGTCGGAAAATGACGAAAGCAGGAGAATCCGAGTGGATTTGCAGTGTTATTTCCAAAACGATATATGTGTTTATAAGAATTTCATAAAAAGTTTATGATTATATTAGTTGCTACCTGCGGTATATATGGTAAAATAAGAGTACGAACGTTACTGATAACGGAGAGAGCAGTAGAGTTTTGATATGTATTTCTGGCAAAATGGAGTGTAGAAGATGAACAGAAAAGAATTTTTGGAAATCCTGAGAAGCCAGCTTGCCGGGCAGATGCAGGAGGGCAAAGCAGCAGCACATATCAGGTATTATGAAGATTATATACAGTCTCAGGTACGTGGCGGACGTTCAGAGCAGGAAGTACTGCAGGAACTGGGAGACCCGCATCTGATAGCAAAAACTCTGATCGATACAGATGATGGAAGTACACAGGAAGATTACGGAGAGTATTCTTCTTACGGAAGTAGTTATGGCAATGAGACAGAGCTTCCTCATCAGCAGGAGAAAAGATGGAAAAAAGTAATCGATCTTTCTACCTGGCATGGCAAGGCTGTTGTTATTGCAGCGGCGGCTGTTATAATTGTTTTACTGATACTGATAATCGGAGTTGCGATTCCGTTTTTTATTATTCTTGCAATTATTCTTTATTTTCTTTCATGGCTGAAGAAAAGAAATGATCAATGAAAATCTGTGCAGGGTTTCAGAAAAGAAACCCTGCGCAGAATCTTAAAATCTTAAGTGTAAACGTTCTTGTTTCACGATATTAATTCCCCTTGAATATTTATAATCATACAATCTCAACTTATTTTCTATTCTTTTAATCCTGCCAGGTGCAACGGGAAAAATCCCACATTTCATTTTTTATATTTTTTTTGTTCGGAAAAGGAGACGGAAAAATGAAAACACAAATTTCAAAACTGAAAGAAACGCCTTGGAGCTTTGCTGCTTGCAATGCTTTTTTATTCTGCAGGCAATTCTGGGGGCTTGTGCCTGTCTGCGTAACTCAGGCGGCACCGTTAACTGTAGAAACATGGGACAGTGACAAGGTGGTAGATTATGGTTATCGCTTTAACATGAAGTTTCAGCCCGGAATTACCACATATGAATCTTTTGGGTGTGATAATCTGGACAGGGAAGCTTTTTCAGACAATGGAAAAAGTGAACGTGACACAGAGTGCGTTCGTGTAGGAGCGGACTATAAAGCCGGAAGCGCAGGGATGCGTTATAACAATGTAGGAAAAGATGGAAATGGAAATATTGTTGATGTCAGACTCATTCTTGTGGGAGTAGAGAATGCAGAACCCCGTTATGATCTGCGCACTGCAGAATCGATTGTTCAGAATAAAGGCGGAGCTACGTTTGCATGGAAAGATAATGAAGCTTATCCAATGGTTGGCTTTTCCAAAAACAGTATCGGTGTATTTATTTATTCTGTAGGATACGCAAAGGTTAAGTTTCAGTTTCTGAAGCATGGAACAGAAGAAACACTGCCGATCAGTGGCCATGGAACCATACGTGATATTGATGCGGGACAGGGAGTCCGTATTCCGTCAGACAGCAGTCTGGATAATGCATATGTTCTGAAAAACAATGATTATCTGACGGTAGATGGGAATTCTGTAAGCTCACCCCTTGGTTCCGTTGAGCCGGATGATCCGAGAGGATGGCTGAATCTTTTTTATAATACAGATAATTTTACGGTAGAATTCTGTCATCAGTTCAGACTGGATAAATGGGATAAAAGTCGTGAAGATGCCATTGCAAAAGCCGGTTCTCAGGAAAGATGGGCAGAGATTACAAGAAATAAATATCTGGATCCATCAGGCAACAGTTATTGTCCGAACTTTAAAGGACAGAAATACTGCAAAGCATATGCATATTTTGATTTTACATCCTATTGTTTCGGTGATGTTGAGATGAAAAAAGCGCCTGAGAAACGTGTGGGAGAGGCAAACTGTACATGGGAACAGGCAGCTGCCACATCAAAAGAAAAACCTTTTGGCATTCGTCAGGGACAGGAATTCCAGTATATGATCCGGGCGGAGGTGACACCCAATAGACTGAAATCCTTTGTGGTACAGGATATACTTGAGGATTGTCTTACTATAGAGGATGCATCAAAAGTCAGTATTGTGAATGATGCAGGGCAGACAGTGACAGACTGGTTTGATGTTGCTGTTGAAGGACAGAAAGTGACCTGCAGGGCCAAAGCAGAGAGCCTTCAGGATGAAGCATTTACAGATAATCAGACTTACACATTTACTTTAAAAGTACGCCAGAGACCGGAATCAGAAATTAACATTTCAAAATACCTTGCAGAGGATGGATACAGTATTCTTGTACCAAACCATGCATCCATGAGTTATGAACGTACAAACGGAAGCGGAGATACAATGGATACGGAAACAGTGTGGGTAAAGGGTGTGATTCCACCGGAACTGGAAGTAAAGAAAAATACTTCTCAGTATGAATGGAAAACGGGAGATATCATAGATTATGAGGTTCTGGTTTCTCAGACAAAACAGGATGTAAAAGCAGTAAATGTTGTTATTACAGACGAGCTTCCATCATGTCTGCAGTTTCTGGAAGGGCAGTATGCTGTAGAGACAAGTCAGGGAGGCGAGAACTGTACGCTTACCGGACAGGGAGAAAATGGATGGAAAGCAGAGTGTCCGTCCCTGGAAGTATGGGGAGACGATCACAATCCGTTTTAAATGTCAGGCATCTGCGGATTCCAATGGACAGGAATGGGAAAATATTGTGACTGCAACAGCGGATAATCTGATCAATCCTGAGACAGGAGAACAGGAATCCAGAAAGGATATGGCAGAAGTATGGCCGAACAGTCCACAGCTTGAAATTGATAAAACAGCAGACAAATATGAATGGCAGGCAGGAGAGCAGGTAGCTTACCGGATCGTGGTGAATAATGTAACGGCAGGAACAATTGCAAAAGATGTAACTATTACTGATATTGGTCTGCCGCAGGGACTGGTTCTGGCAGGTGGTGCACAGAGCATGGAAGTACTGGGAGTTCAGCAACAGGTAAACTATCCCGTACCGGATAAGAAAACAGGACAGGCATATGAAGCGAGATCTGTGGATTCTCAGTTGAATGCAGATGAGAACGGATTTTCCTTTTATTGTTCTTATGTGCCATACAGTCAGCCTGTAACGATTATTTTCCATTGTATCGCACAGGAAGAGGCAAATGGACACGAAAGCGTAAATGCAGCAACTGTAAAAGCTGCTAATACAGATGAGAGATCTGATGATGCAGAAGTATATGTAAATTCAGGAGAATTCTGGATTGAGAAATCTGCAGATCATTATGAATGGCAGGTCGGAGAACAGGTACAGTACAATGTGGTGGTGGAGAATAAAAAAGCAGGTACAGTGGCCCGGAACGTAACTGTCTGGGATACCGGTATGCCGGCAGGACTTGCGCTTTCATCGGCAGAGGATGTATCGGTAAGCGGAATCCCACAGAATATTACGCAGCTGACAGCAGGGACCAAAGATGTTTTGAACCAGCTCAATCCGGAATTTTATAATGAGACATCAGAGAAACCGGTGAATTATGAATTTCTTCAGGAGGGAAGCGGATGGAGACTGAACATTTCAGATCTTCCGGCAAATACTCCGGTTATGATTTCTTTCCTTTGCACAGTTGCGGAAGCGGCAAATGGAATGGAAAGCATTAATGTTGCCAATGTGCAGGCGCAGAATGCCCCTGTTTCACAGGATGACGCAGAAGTGTATGTAAATACAGCAGTTCTTTCTATTGAGAAAAGTTTTCAGAATCCATATCTGGCAGCCGGGGACGGACGTGCGGAAAATGAATTTCGGGTAGGAGAACAGGTGAATTATCAGGTTACGGTTAATAATCTTCAGAAGGGATCTATCGCAAGAAATCTTGTGATCAGTGATCTTTCCCTTCCTGAAGGGCTGGCTCTGGACGGAGCTGAAGATGCTGTTACTGTAAGCGGTGTTCCGGCTGTTATTCAGAATCCGGTGGCAGGAACTGATGATGCAGGAAATCAGCTGAATCCGGAAAATTATAAAGAAACAGTGGAAAAACCGGTCAGCTGTCAGGTTACACGTCAGGGAACCGGATGGATCGTGACGATTTCAGATCTTCCGTATCAGACACCTGTGACTGTTAATTTCCGCTGTACTGCGCAGGAAAGCGTAAATGGGATGGAGATTGTAAATACAGCACAGGCGTATGCAGATAATGCACAGAAAGTAAAGGACTCCTCAAAAATCTGGGTGAACTCGCCTGTTCTTAACGTAGAGAAGACGACGGACAAACCATTTTACAAATATGGTGATATTATTACATACCGCATTGTCCTGACACAGGAGCAGACCGGATGTGTGGCGCGTAATGTTACTCTGCAGGATGTGATCGATACTCAGGGAGTACGTCTTCTGAAGGATTCGGTGATTCTGATGGATGAGAAAGGAAATGTGGCAGATGCTGATGTACAGATCAATGATGATAATACTTTCCTGATGTCAACAGGCAGGACACTGGTCAGGGACAGCAGATATAGTATCTGCGATAATGATAAAGGCGGTCTTTTTGAGCAGGTAATGTATAATCCTCTGGACTGTCAGGAACAGAAAAGTATGATCGTGGAATATCAGGCAGCAGTGATTGATGCAGCCCTGGCAGGACAGAAAGTGCACAATACTGCAGTTGCAGACAGCAGTGAAAAGATACCTGCAACCGGGGGAAACAGAGACAGAGGTACACAGTCCGATTCTGGAAATTGTGAAGGAATCAGATAAGAAAGAGTATGCGTCCGGTGAGAAAGGATACTATAAGCTGACAGTAAGACAACTGCGTGAGGATGTCACAGATCAGAATATTGTTATCGAAGATAAACTGGAAACCCAAGGGGCTTCTATTGTAAAAGACAGCATTTTTGTGAAGAAAAACGGCATAGAGCTGAAAGATGCCAAATAGAGGCAGATGATACAGGATTTGTAATTCAGACAGGAGCATCGTTGTCAGATATGGATAAAATTGAAGTCTGCTATGAAGTGGTATTTAAAACAGAAAGCACAGAGCCTGAAAAATTGTAAACACAGCGAAAGCAAGAGGAGATATTTCACCGGAAATTGCGGCGCAGCAGGAGGTATATGTGAAAACAAAAGCAGAACCCACTGCCACACCAACACCGTCTGCAACACCGAAACCAACAGAAACACCAAAGCCGACAGAGACACCAAAACCTACAGAAGTACCGAAACCGACGGAGCAGCCAAAAGCCACACCAACACCATCTGTACCGGGAACCTGCCCGAAAATGACTCCTGTACCGACGAAAGCACCGTTGGCATCTTACAATGGTGGAAATAATGGAGGCACAACTTCCGGAAACGGAGGCAGCAGTTACGGAAATTCGGGTGGATACGGAAGCTATCAGGGTGGTTCCATGGCAGGAAGTTCTAAAACAGGAGATGTCAGACCGTTTAAAATGATGGCTGTTCTTGGACTTATCGGAATGGGACTGCTGACAGGAGGTGTGGTGATCTACAGAAGAACTGTTTCCGGGAAAAGAAATATAAAGGGTATGCCGCGGAAATGAAAAAACTCAGAACATTTGCAGTAAGTATGATCATAGCAGCAATTGGGCTTCTTATATATTGTGCCGGCTTCTATATAAAAAGTTATGAACAGAATCTTGCAGCAAGGCAGGAATATGCAGAGCTTTCCAAAATGGCAGGGGTGAAGAACAGAGCAGGTGCCGGATTATTGGCAGATGGCAAAAAAACTGATGAAGACAGCAGTCAAACAAAAACAGTAGAAAAAAACGCAGGAAAAAACAGAGAAGATCTTCTGAATACAAAAACAAAACTGTACAGATGAAATCAGGGAATCCTTCGGGATTTCCTGGGAAAATTTAAGAAAGATCAACTCTCAGACAGTTGCCTGGATTACTGTCCCGGGAGCCGATATTTCTTATCCTGTAGTTCAGGCGGCAGATGATGAATATTACCTGAAACATAATTTCAGAGGAGAGGAAGATCTGTTTGGATGTATTTTTCTGGAACATGACATAAAAAAGAATTTCACAGATTCCCACAGTATTCTTTACGGGCATAATATAGAAGGTAATATGATGTTTGCAAATCTGAACCGTTATGAACAGCCTGAATTTCTAAAAAATGTCCTGAAATTGAGATCACAACACCAAAAAGAAAGTTTCTGTACAAATTTTTCTGTGGAACAGGCATCTTCCCAAAGCCCGGCATTTGAATATGGATACAAGTTATCCAGTCCTGCATACAGGAGACAATTATCTATATTGAAAAATAATTCCATGTATGACACAGGAGTAGAGCCTGATGAAAGGGAGAGAATGGTGACTCTGATCACCTGTAATTCACGTCTGGATAAAGAAATACGTATGGCGGTACATGGGATTTGCCATGAATGTTATGGTATAGAAAAAGCTGAGCCGAAGTGATGTTGAAATCAATCGGATATTGGTAACTTTCGTAAAGGATGAACTGTTACTGTTCACACATCACTATCCCTCGAGGTGTTTTGGAAAAAACTAATGAAAAATCTCTCGATATTTTGTATAATTTATGCATAAAAACAACTTGTTCGTACGTGCGTACAAGTTGTATCCTAAATACAGGAGGGAAGAAGACATGACAGATAATGGAAAGCCGAAATATTTCTCACTGATGGAACAGCTCAGAAGTGATATTATGTCAGGAGCTATCCGACCGGGAGAGAAGCTTCCTTCAGAAAACGAGCTTTCACAGAAATATTCCTTGAGTAGACATACAGTTCGTAAAGCACTGGGAATCCTGGAGCAGGACGGATATGTAGAGGCATTTCACGGAAGAGGTACTTATTGCTCTGAGAATATGCGCCATATAAAGAATTCAAAGAATATTGCGGTAGTGACCACATATATTTCTGATTATATTTTTCCGAGACTGATACAGGGAATGGATAATGTCCTTTCAGAAAGCGGTTACAGTATTATCCTGAAAAACACAGCAAACAGCAGACAGAAAGAGGCCAGATGTCTGGAGGAACTTCTGAAGAAAGATATTGATGGACTGATCATTGAACCAAGCAAAAGTGAGATGATCTGTAAACACAGAAATCTTTATCAGAATCTGGATAAATTTGAAATTCCGTATGTGTTTATTCAGGGAATCTATTCAGAAATGAGGGATAAACCTCATATTCTTATGGATGATGCACAGGGAGGCTATCTTGTAACAAAATATCTGCTGGAACTGGGACATAAAAAGATCAAGGGTTTCTTTAAGGCAGACGATATGCAGGGACTGGAGCGCCACAAGGGATATGTGAAGGCCTTACAGGAGTCAGGGATTGCCTATGATCCTGATGATGTTGTCTGGTTTCATACAGAGGACAGGAAAGTAAAACCTGCACTGATGGCAAAAGAAATGGTACAGAGCGGACAGCTTCCGGATGGAATCGTCTGTTACAATGATCAGATTGCTGTTCAGGTTATGGAAGAACTGGAGAAAATGGGAGTCAGGATACCGGATGATATTTCCATTACCGGTTATGACAATTCACTGTATGCTCAGCGAGGAAGCGGAATCACAAACGATAGCTCATCCGCAGGAAAAGCTGGGAGAAATGGCAGCAGAGCTTATACTTGAGAAGATCAACGGAGTTCCTGAAGAAGAAAGTAAGGTTGAAAGACTGATTTATCCGGAACTGATCATACGGGGATCATGCAGAAAAATATTGTAAACAAATGAAATAAATAAAA
>ENA-OPZD01000057-OPZD01000057.1-human-gut-metagenome-genome-assembly--contig:-NODE-57-length-49320-cov-5.823207_pt1 | contig 49320 bp, 61 predicted proteins | sample MGYA00242479_ERZ504495 | MGnify/ENA primary metagenome ERZ504495 (study PRJEB26092, sample SAMD00036286) | human gut metagenome | host: Homo sapiens | study: EMG produced TPA metagenomics assembly of... | reverse complement strand
TATATTTATTTAATTAATTATTTATTATTTTTTAGAAGCTTTCACCGCCATTACAAATCGTGGCAAAGCCATCAATCTGCCTATGCGTTTTGGCTGTAGCATACCCCTAAATAACCATTCTAATTTGGCTTTTTGCATCCAAAGTGGTGCTCTTTTCATAACACCTGCCATAACATCAAATGTGCCACCTACGCCTATACATAGTGGACAATTCAATTCCTGCATATGCGCCTTTAGCCATTTTTCTTGTTTTGGCACGCCCAAAGCTGCCAATAATAAATCTGGCTTAGCTTCTTTTATCTGAGCAATTATTTCAGCCTCATCTTCAGCTGTAAAAAATCCATCTCGTGTTCCTACTATTTGAATGCCTGGATAATCTTTTTCTGCTTTTGCTTTTGCCTTTTCTGCTACACCTGGAGCAGAACCAAAGAAAAATATACGTCTTTTTTTTCGCAGGAGCATTAGCAAATAAAGCTTGTACTAAATCAAAACCTGCTACCCTCTCTGGCATTTGCACTCCTAAATAATTAGAAGCCCAAACTGTACCTGCACCATCGGGAACTACTAAATCAGCAGTGTTTAAAATTTCTTTCAATTCAGTATCATGTGTTGCTCGCATAATCATCTCTGCATTAGCAGTTGCTATCAAATGCGGTTTTTCACTGTCCATAAAAGCTTCAGCTGTTTTCACAGCTTCACCCATGGTCAAAGCTGCGACTCTCACTCCTAATATATCTGCTTTACGAAACTCCAAGAGAAACTCTCCTTTTTTATAACTTTTTATGATAAAGTCCATAATTCACAAATATATATTTTAGCATAAAGAATTATATACATCAATGAAATATCTATCAATTATACTTGCAAAACCTATCCTATTTATATTATACTACAAATTTGCTATACTCTTTACAAATTATTATTTTTTGGTATGTTTAGTGCCATAGAATATTTTTTGGTAATTTAATATTAATTTTATTTTAATAAGGTAGGAAAAAATGCAATTTATTGACAGAACAAAAATTATTGTAAAAGCAGGCGATGGTGGACACGGAAAATCTGCTTTTCGCCGTGAAAATTCATCCCTAAAGGTGGCCCAAGTGGTGGTGATGGTGGCCGTGGTGCTGACGTCATTTTAAAAGTTGACCGCAATATGAATACACTTTTAGATTTCCGTTATCATCGCAAATTCGTTGGTAAAACGGTGGCAATGGTGATATAAAAATCAATATGGTAAAATGCACCTCAATGCATTATCAAAGTGCCAGCTGGTACTTTAGTCAAAGATGCTGAAACAGGTGAAGTTTTAGCTGACCTCGTAAATGAAGGTGATGAAGCAATCGTTGCTAAAGGCGGTCGCGGTGGTCGTGGAAATGCTAAATTCGCCACTAGTGCTAATCGTGCTCCTACTTTTGCTGAACTCGGTGAACCTGGTGAAGGTAGAACACTTCTTTTAGAATTAAAATTATTAGCTGATGTTGGCTTAGTAGGCTATCCAAGTGTTGGTAAATCTAGTATCATCGCAAGTGTATCAGCAGCTCGCCCTGAAATTGCTGATTATCACTTCACTACTATAACTCCAGTTTTAGGTGTAGTAAGTCTTGGAGATGCTCAAAACTTTGTCATGGCTGATATCCCAGGTCTTATCGAAGGAGCTTCTGAAGGCGTTGGTCTTGGTCATGATTTCTTACGTCATATTGAACGCACAAAAGTTATCATTCACGTTTTAGATGCTTCTGGCATTGAAGGACGCGACCCTGTAGAAGACTTCTACAAAATAAATAAAGAATTATCTTTATACAGCCCAAAACTTGCTAAACGCAGTCAAGTAATCGCAGCTAATAAACTTGATTTACCACAAGCTAGTGAAAACTTAACTCGAATTCAAGAAATGGCTGAAAAAGAAGGCTTAAAAGTTTTCCCTGTATCTGCAGCAACTAAAGAAGGTCTTCAAGATTTAATGCGTTATGTATATCAAATGCTTCAAGATTATGTTGAAGAAGTAGATGAAGAAGATAATGCAGAAAAAATTTACAATGCTCAAGAAGATGACGCTGATGATATCACTATCAAACGTGATATGACAGGTCAAGGCTTTATCGTTTCTGGTAAATCTTTAGAAAAACTCGTTGCCATGACTAACTTTGGCAATGATGAAGCAATTCGTCGTTTCCAATATATTTGGAGATTAAAAGGTATCGATGAAAAACTTCGCGCTAAAGGTATTAAAGAAGGCGATACTGTATATATCGGTGAAATGGAATTTGAATATAGACAATAATATATAGCTATTGTTTTAATTTAAATTTCTAAGTTAGCAAATCACATAAAGAATTTTTATTTTAGTGGGTATTTTAATTAGGTAAAAACTTAATTATACCCACTAAAAAATTATTTAATTTTAAAACTTATTTATAGGAGGATTTTTCATTGATAAAAAACACACTCACAGGTAAACAAAAAAGATTTTTACGCTCTTTAGGTATGACATTAGAGCCAATCGTTCCAATCGGCAAAGAAGGTATCACTCCTGCTGTTGTAAACAGTGCTGATGAAGCTATTGAAAAACGTGAGCTCATCAAAGTTCGTGTTCTTCAAAATTGCCCAGAAGATATTGAAGTTGCTATCACTACTTTAGCAGAACGCACTAATTGTGATTTAGTTCAAATCATTGGTCGTAACGGTCTTTTATGGCGTCGCAATTTCAAAAAACCAAAAATCGAACTTCCTAAATAATACAATTTAACAAATAAAAATATAAATAATGAAATGAGTAAAGATTATGTTACCTCGTCAAGAATTAACTAAAGCCAAACGTATTGTAATCAAAGTCGGCACTAGTACTTTAAATTATGATACAGGAAAATTAAATATCTCAAGAATAGAACATCTAGTACGTGAACTTTCCGATTTAGCTAATCAAGGAAAAGAAATAATTCTCGTTTCTTCAGGAGCTGTAGGTGCAGGTCTTGAACGTATGAAAAAAAATACTCGACCAGCAAGTATTCCCGAAAACAAGCAATGGCTGCTGTAGGTCAAGGAATATTGATGCATATATATGAAAATTATTTGCAGAATATGACCAAATAGTAGCTCAAGTTTTATTGACTAAAGAAAATTCTCGTCAATATTCTCAATATATAAATTCGCGCAACGCTTTGATGGCTTTATTATCCATGGGGGTAATTCCTATCATCAATGAAAATGATGCTGTTGCTGTTGATGAATTAAAAATTGGCGATAATGACACTTTATCTGCAACTGTTGCAACTTTAGTAGATGCTGACGCTTTAATAATTTTATCCGATATTGATGGATTATATACTGCTAATCCAAGCAAAGATAAAAATGCAAAACTTCTCCATGAAGTACCACATATCACTCCTGAAATTGAAAATATGGCTGGTGGTGCTGGTACATCTATGGGAACAGGCGGAATGAGTACTAAAATCAAAGCAGCTAAAATAGCTATTAATTCCGGCTGTACAATGGTCATCGCTTCAGGTTCAGAACATGATGTTTTACGTCGTTTATTAAAAGGTGAAGAACTAGGCACTATCTTCCCTGCTAAAGAAACTCATCTTAAACAACGCAAATCTTGGCTTGCTTTTGGCAAACAAATAGCTGGCGATATCATTGTCGACAAAGGCTGTGAAAAAGCTGTGCTTTCTGGTTCTAGTTTACTAGCTGTAGGCATTTTAGCTATAGCAGGTGAATTTAAACAGGGAAATACTGTACGTATTTTATCTCAATCTGGTCGTGAAATTGCTCGTGGCAGTGTAAATTATAGTTCTCAAACGCTACAAAAATTAAAAGGTTTACACTCCGACGAATTTAAAAATATTTTATTGGACAATTCACCAATATTTGATGAAGCTGTTCATCGTGATAATATGGTATTATGGTCTAATTAAAAAAAGGTGATTATATGAGTTCAAATGCACAAATAGATATAAAAGAAATCATTACTAATCAAGCAATGATGGCAAAAAAAGCCTCTCAAAAATTGGCTACATTATCTTCATTAGAAAAAAATAAAGCATTGCTCACTATGGCACATGCTTTAGAAGTAAAACTCCAATTATTTTAGAAGAAAATAATATTGATATGGAAAATGGTCGCCAAAAAGGCTTATCTGCTTCTTTGCTAGATAGATTGCTTTTGACTACAGAACGAATTGCTCAAATGGCTAATGGTCTTCGTCAAATTGCTAATTTAAACGACCCTGTTGGTAATGGCATCATGTCTTGCCGTCGTCCTAATGGCTTAGATATTCGCTGTATTCGTGTACCACTTGGTCTTGTTGGCATAGTTTATGAAGCTCGTCCAAATGTTACAGCTGATGCTATAGGACTTTGCCTAAAATCTGGTAATTCTGTGATTTTACGTGGCGGTTCAGAAGCTATTCATTCAAATAAAATCTTAGCTTCCATCTTAGCTGAAGCTGCTTATAGTGCAGGTATTCCTCATGGAGCTATTCAATTTGTCAGCATAACAGAACATGAGGCTGTAGATGTGATGATGCGTTTAAATAAGTATGTTGATGTAATCATTCCACGTGGTGGCGCTGGCTTAATAAAACGTGTAGTTGAAAATAGTTCTGTTCCTGTAATTGAAACTGGTGTAGGTATTTGTCATGTATTTGTTGATGAATTTGCTGATTTAGAATTAGCTACAAAAATCATTCTCAATGCTAAGATTTCTCGTCCTGCAGTCTGCAACGCTATAGAAACAGTTTTAATTGACCAAAAAATTGCCAACGAATATCTTCCTATGATTTGTCAAAAATTATCAGAGGCTAAAGTTGAAATTCGTGGCTGTGAAAAATGTTTGGCTATTTGCCTGAATTAAAAACAGCTACCAAAGAAGATTGGTCTACTGAATATGGAGATTTAATCATTTCTATAAAAATAGTTGAAAATATTGATGAGGCTATCTCTCATATCAATACTTATGGCAGTGGTCATTCTGAAGCCATCATCACAACTAATTATAATAACGCTTTGAAATTCCAAAAATTAGTAGATGCTTCTGCTGTATATGTAAATGCTTCTACACGTTTCACTGATGGAAATGAATTTGGTTTTGGTGCAGAAATCGGCATTAGTACACAAAAACTCCATGCACGTGGACCAATGGGACTAGAAGCTTTAACTACCATGAAATATTTAATTTATGGTGAAGGTCAAATTCGTTAATGTTTAAATATTTATCTAATTGTCTAAAATTATTAAAACAATATTATTCCACTCCAAAAGGTCATCATGATATTTTAGATTATAGTCGTGCTTTTTTCTTATTTATATTTTTATCTATAATTTTTTCCCTTATTTTAATATATATTTTCTATTAAAACTATTAAAGTTTGGAGATATTTATCATGAAAAAATAGGTATTATGGGTGGTACATTCGACCCAATTCACGTCGGACATTTAATGATAGCGGAAGCTGTTTGGGATGAATTTAAACTAGATAAAGTTATCTTCATTCCTTCAGCTAATCCCCCTCATAAACACAGTGTAATGACCTCGGCTAAACATCGTTTTAATATGACATTACTTGCAACTTGCTCCAATCCTCATTTTGAAGTATCTTCTATTGAGATGGAACGTTCTGGTCCATCATATACCATAGATACGATAAAAGCACTTAAATCTATCTATGGTGAAGATACTGATTTTTATTTTATTATCGGTGCTGATTGTATCAATGATTTACCTACATGGCATAAAATTGATGAACTGCTTGCAAGTTGCAAATTCATTGCTACAAAACGACCAAGCTATACTTTAGATTTAACTACCATTCAACAACATTTTAAAAATTTCAATATAACACTTCTAGAAACACCTGAACTTGAAATATCTTCTACAGATATTAGGCAACGTATAAAAAAAGGATATTCTATACAATATATAACTACAGAACAAGTTCAGCAATATATTCGTAAAGAAGAACTTTATTTATAAACAAGCTTATTGTATAATGTTTATAATTAAATTACACTTAGAGAAGGAGAACCATGATGTTAGGTGATTTATTACGTGAAACACGTGAACAAAAGAAATTATCATTAGAAGATGTAGAACAAGGTACTAATATACGTAAATTATATATAAAGTCCATTGAAGATGGTGATTATGATAAACTTCCTGGCGAAGTATTTTTAAAAGGTTTTATCAAAAACATATGGTAAATTTTTAGGTTTAAACAGCCTAGAACTTATTGAGCAATACAAAAAAGAAAAAAATGCGTCTACCTCTGAAAAAGAAGTAGAACCAACTAATCAAGTTCAAGAACAACCTGTTTCTCCTGCTCAACCTCCAAAAGTTGAAGAAAAAATAACTGAAAAAACTGCTGAACCAACTAAAGAAAAAACATTCCTAAAATAGACTCTTTTGCTAGCAATCAAGCATATTTGCAACCAACTAAATCCAATAGCAAAAAAATATTTTTCTCGTTATTATCATCTTAATTGTTATAATCGGCAGTGCAGTATTCTTTTTATCTAGCCAAGATACTTCTGATACTAAAGCTCCTGTACATACTACACAGCAGGAATCTACACAACAACCAGAGCAACAAGCTCAACAACCTGCTCCAGCTCCAGTTGTAAATGGCGCTGAAGTAACAGCTGTATTCAATGAAGATTGTTGGACTGAAGTAAAAGTTGATGGTAACGTTGTTCTTTCTGAAACTGTAAAAAAAGGTAGCAATTTAAATTGGAAAGGTAATAATCAAATAGATATTACTGTAGGTAATGCTGGTGCCATTGATATTACATTCAACAATCAACCAGTTGGCAAATTAGGTGATATCGGTGCTGTTGTAACTAAGTCCTTCGTTGCTCCAAATGCACAAAATGCTCAAAATCAGCAACCAGCTACAGCTCAACCACAAAATCCAGCTCCTGCTAATAATGCACAAAACGCACCTGCTGCCAATGCTCAAAATGCTACTCAGCAACAAGCAAAATAATTAAAAAATTACAGACTTACTTAGAGGTGATATTATGAAATGCCCATTCTGTGCAGCTCCCGACAGCCGTGTAGTAGATTCCCGTACTACTGATGATGGTAATTCTATAAGACGACGCCGCGAATGTACAGTTTGCGGAAAAAGATTTACCACTTATGAAACTGTGGAAAAAGTACCATTAATGGTCATAAAAAATGATGGTAGTCGTGCTGTATTCGCTAAAGAAAAAATTCTCCAAGGTATTATTCGCTCTTGTTATAAACGAGATATACCTACTGAAAAAATCATCAAACTAGCTGATGATATTGAACGCGAAATCTGCAATACGATGAAGCATGAAATTCCCAGCAAGATTATTGGTGAAATCGTCATGAAACATCTCAAGACTTTCGATAAAGTTGCTTATATTCGTTTTGCTTCTGTTTATCGTAAATTCTCAGATATCGATAATTTCAAGCAAGAATTAGAAAATCTTAATTCTATGAATAAAGATAAACTAAAATAAATTTATTCAAGCTCACTTTTGTGAGCTTTTTTCTTATTTATTATCATAAATTTAACTATAAAATAAAGGAGAATACGCCCACTTTGAATTGGAAATTAAAACAACAATTACAAAAAATGCTCAAACAAGAACAAGGATATAAAATCTTTCCTGGTGGCTTTCGCAAGCGATTTGCCCTAGCTTATCCAAATTCTTATTTTGTTGGTATGTCTAATCTAGGTTTTCATATAATTTATGACCAAATAAACAACCGCAATGACAGTGCTTGTGAACGTTTCTTTTTGCCTGATAAAAATTTAATAGATGATTATACACGCACTCATACTCCGCTTATGAGTATGGAAACACAAACACCACTCCATGATTTTGCTTTAATTGGCTTTGCTATTTCTTTTGAAATGGACTATTTCAATATTTTACAAATGCTCTCTTTAGGTAAAGTAAAATTATTAGCTAACGAACGCACAGAAAAAGACCCAATTGTCATCGCTGGTGGTCCTTGTGCTACATTTAATCCTGAACCACTCTCATTATTTATCGATGCTTTCATCATTGGCGAAGGTGAAGAAACTATCAATAATTTCTTAGATGTATATAATGATCCATCTAATGAAAATTTATCCCGCAAAGAATTATTATTTAAACTTGCTCAAGTGCCAGGTGTCTATGTACCTTGTTTTTATGACCATATATATGATGAAAATAATAAACTTTCCGCCATCAAAACAAATAATAATGTTCCTCAAAAAGTCTCTCGTCAATGGATAAGAGATTTAGATGCTTATGATGGTAAAACTGTCATCACTACAGAAAATACAGAATTCAATTTATTTCTAATCGAAACATCTCGTGGCTGTGGTCGTCATTGTCGTTTTTGCATGGCAGGATATTGCTTTAGAAAACCTCGCCATCGCAGTTTAGATAAATTATTATCATATTTACCACAGGCAAAAAATCTGAATAAAAAAGTAGGTCTAATGGGTCCTGCAATATCTGATTATCCGCAAATCAATGAACTTTGCTCACATATTCGCAACCAAGATATGCCTATGTCTGTCGCTTCTTTTCGTGCTGACTCTGTAACACAAGAATTAGTAAATGCCCTTGCTCAAAGTGGACAAAGAACATTGACTCTAGCACCTGAAGCAGGCAGTGAAAAAATCCGCCATATCATCAACAAAGGCATCGAAGAAGAACATCTCTTTAAATCCATCTCTATGGGTATAAATGCTGGCGTTAAAAATTATCGCTTATATATCATGGTAGGTCTTCCTAATGAAGATGAAAATGATATTAAAGCCATTGTCGATATGACTATTCGCTTAAAACAATATATGGAAAAACTTGGTTCTAAAGGCACTTTAACCTTGAGTATCAATCCATTTATCGCTAAACCATGCACACCATCCAATGGAGTGCTATGGCAGATTTAAAACAAACGGAAAAATATTTTAAATATATAAAATCAGAACTAAAAAAATATAAAAATAATCGAAGTTCAATTTGAATCCACCAAAGAATCATTTATCCAAGGCATATTAGCTAGAGGCGATAGAAAAATTTCCCAGGTAATTTATGAAGCTCATTTAAATGGCGGTAGCAAAGCATTTAAACGTGCCTTAAAAACTTTCAAAATCAATGCTGATGATTATTTATATCGCAATTTTGACAAAGAAGAATTACTTCCTTGGGATAGCTTAGATATGGGCTTTACTAAAGATTATTTATGGAAAGAATTGCAAACAGCACTTCAAGAAAAACACACTATACAATGCTTTGATGGTTGCAAGCGCTGTGGTGTCTGCAAATAATCCATATCTATTATCTTTTATCCTTTATATGTATATTTAGGAGTTGATATTTTTGTTCAAATTAATTCACGCTCAAAATAATTTATGGTATGGACAATTTTCCATTTTCCCTCAAGATAAAGTAATTCATGCCATATCTACTAGATTTAATGGTCATAGTAAAGCACCATTTGATGGCTTAAATTTAGCTCTTCATGTAAATGATAATCCAGATGATGTCATCGCCAATCGCCAATTATTTTGTGAAGGTTTAAATTTAGATAGTCATAAAATGACTACTTGTAAGCAAGTTCATGGCAATAAAGTTGCTTGTATTACTGAAGAAAATATCGGCAGTGGTGCTATTTCTTTTGCAAATTCCATTGATGATACAGATGCTCTAATCACCAATCTAAAAAATGTACCACTCACTTTGTTTTTGCAGATTGCACACCTATTATGATTTATGACCCTAAAAACAATGCTATTGGCGTAGCTCATGGTGGTTGGCGTGGCACTGTAGGCGAAATTGCCAAGCATACAGTAGCAGAAATGACTAAACATTATCACACAAATCCTAGTGATTGCCTAGCTTCTATAGGTCCATCTATTGGAGCATGTTGTTATGAAATAGGTGATGAGGTAGTTGCAAAATTTAATGAAGTCTTCCAAAATGATAGCGATAAAATCTTGCATTTTAATCAAGATAGTAAAAAATATCATTTAGACCTTTGGCAAGCAAATGCTATTATCTTACAAAGAGCAGGAGTTCTAGCTGATAATATTGATATGGCTAATACTTGCACTGCTTGTAACAAAGATATATTTTTCTCTTATCGTGCAGATAATGGCAAAACAGGTAGAATAGCTTCGATTATTTCACTTAGATAAATAATTTTACCTAAACTATGGATAATTTTCATAAATTATTATATTATTAAATAGATTATAAGATTTTCAGGGGATGAATTTCTATGATTAAAGAAAATTTAAAAACTGTTCAAGAACATATTAAAGAAAGTATAGCAAAAAGACATAATGCTGCTAGTGAAGATGTTTTATTAGTAGCAGTAACTAAAAATCATGATGTAGCTTCTATGCAAGAAGCTATTGATGCTGGTGCTAATGTAATCGGTGAAAATCGAGTACAAGAAGCCTTGCAAAAACATGAAACTTTAAATCGTGATGTAACATGGCATTTAATTGGTCATTTACAGACTAATAAAGCTAAATATGCTGTAAAACTATTTGATATGATTGAATCAGTAGATAGTATCAAATTAGCTGAAGCTCTAAATAAAGAAGCACAAAAATCGACAAAATTCAACAAGTATTAGTACAAGTTAATTTAGTCAAAGAAGCTTCAAAAACTGGGGTTTATTTAGAGGAATTAGACGAGCTTTTAGCGAAAATTGATATATTAAGCAATTTAAAACTCATGGGGCTAATGTTTATTGCACCAAAAGTAGATAATTTAGAAGATGTTCGTCCTATGTTTGCTCAAATGTTTAAACTCTTTAAACAAGTTCAAGCTAAAACATTTGCTACATCAGAAATAAAATATCTATCTATGGGCATGACACATGATTACCAAATAGCTATTGAAGAAGGTGCTAATATCGTTCGTGTTGGCACAGGTATCTTCGGCCCACGTCAATATTAAGGAGAAATATATATTATGAAAATTGTCGACAAAATCCGCAATAAGATGGGACAAAATCCTGAATCTGAAGAGTATATTGAAGAAGTAGATAACACTGATGATAGTGATTTACAAGCAACAACTTATCAAAATCCTGATAATGTTGTAGATTTTAAAAATAAAGCTAAAAACAACCAATTAAAAGTAATGGTAATTGAACCAGTTTCTTTTGACGATGCTCAGCAAGTAGCTGATCACATTCGCAACCACAAACCAGTTGTAGTAAACTTTGAAAACACTAGTAGCGATATTGCTAAACGCATTATTGATTTTATCAGTGGTACTACTTACGCTTTATCCGGCGATATCAAAAAAGTTGGTAAAAATGTATTTATGTGTGCCCCAAATAATGTTAGTGTTAACTTTACTGAAGAATTGAAAAACCATCTTCTTCAACAACTATGCCTTGGGAAGAATAAACAAAAGGATTGATTTTTTATAATGGCAGACCGTGAAAAGATTATTCGCTTTTATAAAGGAACTGAAGGCGAAGAAATTGTTATAAAATTAATAGACGCAGTAGAAGCTGTAAACAAAACAAGAAAATTTCGTGCTACAGATTTTCTTGATCCTTATGGCTGTGAAATAGCTGAAACTGTAGTCGCTCACTATGATGGTATATCTGTTGATTTCTTTGGCGGATATATCGGTGCAGAAAGACAATGTGCCAACTTTGTACATGAAGATTTTATGGGAAAACCTTCTTATAATATCTCTGTTGTCAAAGCTACATGGAACGATAAATTCTATCGTCTTTCTCATCGTGATGTTTTAGGTGCTCTCATGGGACTTGGCATCAAACGTGAGCAAATTGGTGATTTATTGATAACTTTAGGTATGGTAAAAATTATTTGCACTACTAAAATGGCTGATTTCATCTTACAAAATTTAACACAAATCGGTTCAGCTAAAGTTAGTTGTGAATTAGATAACCTTGAAACTATCGCTCCTCGTGAAGAACGTTGCAAAGAAATAACTTCCACTGTGGCCTCTTTACGTATTGATTCTATCGCAGCTTCTGGATTTGGAGCTTCTCGCAGTAAAATGTCTTCTATGATTGATGCTGAAAAACTCAAATTAAATTGGCAAACTGTGAAAAGTGCCTCCCAAATGGTAAAACAAGGTGATATCATTTCCATTCGTGGACGTGGTCGCCTAGAAGTAGCTGAAGTTCGTGGAACTACAAAAAAGGACGTACTGTTGTTTTATTAAAACGTTATCTTAAAAATGGGAGACTTATTTGTGTTTTTTTTATCCTCTTTTGTTATTTTAATCATCGTCTTAGACCAATTAATCAAATATTTAGTTGTAAACAATATGTTTTTAGGTGAGTCCATTCCTGTTATTCCTCATTTATTGCATCTCACTTATATTTTAAATCCAGGTGCAGCCTTTGGTATTTTAGAAAATCAGCGTTTATTTTTTATCCTTATCGCTGTAATTTTGATACTCGCTATCGTTTATTTTTATTCTAAAATCATAAAACTAAATAAATTATTTCAGTTAGGTATAGCTATGCTTTTCAGTGGCGCTATCGGCAATATGATTGACCGTATATTCATCGGCAAAGTAGTCGATTATATCGATTTTCGCATTTGGCCTATTTTCAATCTTGCTGATATTGCTATTGTTTGTGGCTGTATCATCATCATTTACGAACTATTATTTATTACAGATAAAGGAACAAACTCATGATAAAAACATATACAATCTCTGATGAAATAGGCACTAGATTAGATGTTTTTCTTGCCGGTCAAGAAGATAATCCATCTCGTGCTAGTATTCAAAAAATGATTACTGATGGTGCTATAACTGTCAACAATGAAGTAAAACGTGCTAATTATAAATTAAAAGCTAATGACCAAATCACTATGGTATTTGAACCACCTACAGAAATAGAAGTAAAACCAGAAAACATTCCACTTGATATTCTTTATGAAGATAACGATATTATCGTCATCAATAAAGCTCGTGGTATGGTAGTTCATCCTGCTGCTGGAGTTTATAGTGGAACTTTAGTAAATGCTTTACTTTATCATTGTCATGATGAATTGTCCGGTATCAATGGCAAAATTCGCCCTGGTATTGTTCATCGCCTAGATAAAGATACTTCCGGCGTTATGGTTGTTGCCAAAAATGATTTTGCTCATAATGACTTAGCCTTACAGATAGGCAGTAAAACAGCTATTAAAGAATATGTAGCTTTAGTTCATGGTAATATCACAGAAGAAAAAGGTATTATCAATGGTAATATCGGTCGCCACCCTATTGACCGTAAAAAAATGGCAGTTGTAACAATGGTGGAAAACCAGCAACTACTGTTTTTCATGTACTAGAACGCTATAAAAAATTGTACTTTCGTACAATGTCGATTATTGACAGGTAGAACACATCAAATTCGTGTTCATATGGCATATATCGGACACCCACTTATCGGTGACCCTAAATATTGTAATAGTAAAAATAAATTCAATATCGAAGGACAAGCACTTCATTCTTTAAATTTAAAAATCATTCACCCACGCACAAAAGAAGAAATGACTTTTACTGCACCAATTCCTGAAGATATGGAAAACTTATTAAAATATTTTCGTCAAACCATTTAAACTTTTATCTAAATCATCAATATCATGAAGTTTATTTAAGGATGTGATTAATAATGGCTAAACTAATTGAAAAAACTGTTGTCATGGACGGTAAAGCCATCGAACGTGCTTTGACTCGTATAGCACATGAAATAATCGAAAAAAATAAAGGCACTAAAGATGTCATCATTGTTGGCATTAGAAAACGTGGTGTGCCTTTAGCTGAAAGATTATCTTCTATTATCGAAAATATCGAAGGTGTTCATATTCCTATCGGCGTTTTTTAGATATCACTTTATATCGTGATGACTTAGCTCATATGTCTTATCAGCCACTAATTCAAGAAACTCATATTGATGAAGATATCACTAATAAAACTCTTGTTTTAGTAGATGATGTTTTATACACAGGTAGAACTATCCGTGCTGCCTTAGATGCTCTAATTGATTTAGGCAGACCTAAAAAAATTCAATTAGCTGTTTTAATCGACAGAGGACATCGTGAATTACCTATTCGCGCTGACTATGTAGGTAAAAATGTTCCTACTGCTACAAAAGAAGCTATTGCAGTAAAATTAACTGATACTGACGATTGTGATAAAGTTTTCATTGGCGAATACATTTAAAAAAAGCTGTAATTTTTAAGCATAAAAACTTAAAAATTAACAGCTTTTTAATTAATACATGTCTCTTAAATATTTACCTACAGAACCAAAATCACTCATACTACCTTTTATGTCTATGTTACCATGACCGTCTACATATTTTTCTAGTTTTCTCTTTACTCTTTGTAGCGCATTATCAATTGATTTTACATGTCTATGTAATTCTACAGCAATTTCTTGATAAGATTTACCATCAAGATATGCAATTAAGACTTTCCATTCTAAATCACTTAATAATTTTTCCATCTTATCTTCAATATCTAAGAATTCTTCACGATGAATCATCATCTCTTCAGGGTCAATAACAACAGAGCCAGAAATTATATCTAGCAAGGTACGGTCTGATTCTTCATCATAAATTGGTTTATTTAGCGATACATATGAATTTAATGGTATATGTTTTTGTCTTGTAGCTGTCTTTACTGCCGTTATAATCTGTCGTGTAATACACATTTCGGCAAATGCTCTAAATGAAGATAATTTATCACTGCGAAAATCTCGGACACCTTTATATAGTCCTATCATTCCTTCTTGAATGATATCTTCTCTATCAGCACCAATTAAAAAATACGCTCTTGCCTTTACTCTAACTAAATTGCGATATTTTTTTATTATATAATCTAGTGCGACATCATCATGCTTTTCTTTTATCTGCATTACAATTTCTTCATCAGTCATTTTATCTAGACATTTAATTTTTTCTTCTAATTCTTTACTATTATTTATCTCCATCGCACTATCTCCTCTGTGAAAATAACAACGATTTCCAAAATTTGCAAGTTATATCCAGAATTATACCATTGAGGTTGTGTTTCAGTCAAGCCAATATTATAGATAATCAGAATATTTATACAGTTTAATTTTAATATTATGCAAAATTAAAATTTAGTAAAATTAGATGAAAAGCTTTATGTTCTCTGCTATAATGAACTTAACCATTCATAATATGCTATTTTTTATTTTATATAAATTCCTAATACAATAGTTATCTTATATCATATGATTAGTATTCATATGTAAAAGCATATTAATAAACAAAATTATTTATAGAAGGGATTTTTTATGTTAATCTTAGCTTCATCTTCACCTCGTCGTAAAGAATTATTAGCACAAATCGGTTGCAAATTCGTTTGTCGTCCTAGCAGTTGTGAAGAACTCACTTTTCGCGATGAACCCAATCCACAAAAATTAGTAATGCAAAATGCTATTTTAAAAGCAAAAGCCATCATTGATAACCATCATAAAGATGAAATAATTTTAGGTTCCGACACTGTAGTTGCCTTAGACAACAAAATTTATGGTAAACCTAAAGATGATAATGATGCTTTTTGTATGCTCAAAAATCTTTCAGGAAAAACACATCAAGTTTGCACTGGTATTGCATTGATAAAAAATGGAAAAATATTTTCTGATGTTTGCACTACTGATGTTACCATGAAAAATTTATCTGATGAGGAAATTTTAAATTATATTAAAACAAAAGAACCACAAGATAAAGCAGGAGCTTATGCTATTCAAGGATTAGCTTCTATTTTTATTGAAAAAATCAATGGCTGTTATTTTAATGTAGTAGGTTTACCTTTAAATTGTTTATATAATTTATGTAAAAAAGCTGATGTTGATTTATGAGCATAAGTATCAAAGATTTACCTGATGAAGAACGGCCCCGTGAAAAACTTTTAACTCTTGGAGCCAAAGCTTTAAGCAATGTTGAATTATTAGCTATATTATTACATTCTGGTACACGAAAAAAATCTGTATTTGAATTATCTCAAGAAATTTTAGCTAAATACAAAGAAGATGGTTTGGCTTCTCTTGTGAATTCTTCACCAAAAGAATTGATTTCCATAAAAGGTTTAGGGCTTGCTAAAGTTACTACGCTATTAGCTGCTATTGAATTAGGCTTACGTCTAGCAAAAAAACCTTCTGCACAAAAATTGGCAATAAAAAGACCTTTAGATGTAGTAAATTATGTAATGCCTAGACTTCGTTATGAGAAAAAAGAACACTTTGCCATTTTACTTTTAGATACTAAAAATCAAATCATTGCTTTTCCAGATATTTCTATAGGAAGCTTAAATGCTTCTATAGTTCACCCTCGTGAAGTTTTTCGCTGTGCTATCAATCATTTTGCTTCATCTATGATACTTGTACACAATCACCCTAGTGGCGACCCTAGCCCAAGTATGGAAGATATTCATATAACAAAAAAGCTAATAGAAGGCAGTAAAATACTTGATATAGAAATTTTAGATCATATTATTGTTGGAGATAATAAATTTACTAGCTTAAAACAACAAGGTATGATAAAATAAGTAGTCAGATTGTTATAAAATTGAAGGGAGAATGTTTTAACATGAAGTGGAATTTATTTGGTGGTTTTTCCCAAGATATCGGTATCGATTTAGGAACAGCCAATACCCTTGTGCATTTAAAAGGAAAAGGTATTGTGCTTAGAGAACCATCTGTTGTTGCTATTAGAAAGGATACAGGAGCAGTTCTTGCTGTTGGTTCTGATGCCAAAGGCATGATTGGTCGTACTCCAGGCAATATCGTAGCTATTCGCCCAATGAAAGATGGCGTAATTGCTGATTTTGAAGTTACTCAAGCAATGTTAAAATACTTTATCAATAAAGCTAGAAATGGTTCTTCCTTTAGCAAACCACGTGTTGTTGTAGGTGTACCATCTGGTGTAACTGAAGTAGAAAAACGTGCTGTTATAGATGCTGCTATTCAAGCAGGTGCTAGAGAAGCATATTTAATTGAAGAACCTATGGCTGCTGCTATTGGTGCTGGTCTACCTGTTGAAGAAGCTACTGGTAGTATGGTAGTTGATATCGGTGGTGGTACTACAGAAATCGCTGTTATATCCCTTGGTGGTATTGTTACAAGCTGTTCTCTTCGTGTTGCTGGTGACGCTTTAGACACTGCTATCATTCAATATATAAAACGTAAATACAGCCTCATGATTGGTGAACGTACTGCTGAAGAAATCAAAATGTCTATCGGTAATGCTATGGTTAGTGATGACATGGAAAAAGATTTTGAAATCCGTGGTCGTGACCTCGTTAGTGGCTTGCCAAAAACATTAAAAATTCATGCTGAAGAAATCACTGAAGCTTTGAAAGAACCAGTTAAGAAAATTGTTGATGTTGTAAAAGTAACACTTGAAAGAACACCACCTGAACTTGCTGCTGATATCTTAGACCGTGGTATCATGCTAACTGGTGGCGGTGCTTTATTACACAATTTAGATAAATTACTTTCTCAAGAAACAGGTATGCCTGTAATCATTGCTGAAGACCCATTATCTTGTGTTGGTGAAGGTACTGGTAAATCTTTAGAAAATATCAATCTCTTAAACAATGTAATTATTAGTGATAAGAAGTTGAATAAATAATGAAATCACCCTCTAAACGTTCATTAATCGTCTTATTTATCATTATAAGCATAATTTGCATTCTCTTTTTTGCTGCTATTGGTAGATTTAATGCACCACTTGCTAATGCCATTGTTGTAAATGCCTTAGCACCATTTCAATCTGTTACTAGTGCAGTTTCAAATAAATGTAATGATTTTCGTAACTATGTTTATGATGTATTTTACGTTTACGATCAAAATAGAGAATTAAAAGCTCAAAATGATGATTTAAAACTTAAGGTTGCTCGTACGGCTGAATTAGAAGCAGAAAATGCTAATCTGCGTCAATTATTAAATTATAAAAAAGCTAATTTGCAATTTGATTTATTACCTGCCAACGTTATTGGTCGTGATAGTGCTACTTGGAGCAGTCATATCATCATCAATCGTGGTACAGATGATGGGATACAGAAAAATATGACTGTCATTACTCCTGATGGTCTTGTAGGTAATATTCATGAAGCTTATGCTTCTTATTCGGAAGTTGAGCTTATCACCGATCCTCGTTCAGCTGTTGGCTCTATTGTTCAACGTGCTGATTCTCGAGTAGCTGGTATAGTCAAAGGTTCTGCTGATTCTAACTCAGCAATCAATATGACTAATATCCCACAAAATGCTAATATCGTAGAAGGCGATACTATCATCACTTCTGGTTTTGGTGGTATTTATCCAAAAGGAATTCCTATTGGCTCTGTAGCTGCTATAAAAAATGATTCTGGTGGATTATTACAATACGCAATTTTATACCCTTGTGTAGATTTTCAAAAACTTGAAAATGTTGCTGTTATCATTAACCATCGTGAAGTAGCTCAACCTGCTGCAACTCCAGCTCCTACAGCACCAGCTCAAGCAAATGCTCAAACTCCAGCTCAACCTACTACAGGTGATACAAAATGAAAACAGTAATACCATGTTTTTATTAATATTCATTGCCTATATTCTACAATCATCTGTTTTTAATATTATTGCTTATGATGGAATTTCTGTAGATTTAATCTTATTATTAGTTATTTTCTTTAGCATTATTTATGATAAATATGCTATTTTATATGGATTTTGTGCAGGATTATTTCAAGACTTAGCTTCTGGTACATTTCTTGGTATTCATACTTTAAGCCTTGTTATCATCTGTATCTTAATTCATAAGATATCTCAACTAATCTACAAAGAAAATATATTTTTACCTATTGTAGCTAGTGTATTTTCTACTTTTTTAAATTATTTTATCATTGCTTTATTCATCTTTTTATTAGGTTATAGTTATAACATTTGGCTTGTCATAAATAATATGATTATTGCTCTTATCTATAATCTAGTATTTGCTTATCCTGTATATTTTATCGTTGTAAAAATCGACGCTAAACTTCAATATTGGATAAAAAGATCTGAACAATTCTAACCTTAGATTAGAAATTAATTTTAAAGTGATGAATAGCTCACAATCATAAATAATTTATAAAAAATCTAAAAGAGTATGATATAATTATATTAACTTTTAGGTAAGCATATTTTTATATCTATACGATATTAAATGACTTTAAGACACCTAAGGGTGTCTTAATTTATTATAGGAGTAAATTAAAGTTGAAATTTCTTGATAAACGTTTAAAAATTTTAGCTGCTATTGTAACACTTATAGTTGTTGCACTCATTAGTCGATTAGTTTATTTACAAATCTATCAAGGCGAATATTTTTCTAAATTAGCAGATGGTAACCGCATTCGTCTTGTTTCCACGTCTGCACCTCGAGGCATTATCTATGACCGCAATGGTGTACAATTAGTAAATAATCGACCTGCTTTTACTGTAGAATTATTGCCATCTTTAGAGCCTGTATCTCCTGAAGTAGTGGCTCGCTTGGCTACTTTATTAAATATCAGTGTTGATGAAATAAATGAAAAAATTGCTCATCATTCTGGTTTTGACCCTGTTACTTTAAAAATAGATGTACCACCCGAAATAGTAACTATCATTGAAGAACAACAAGATTTATATCCAGGTGTATTTATCGATACAAAACCAGTACGTAACTATATCTATAAATATGAAGGAGCTCATGCTCTCGGTTACGTAAGTGAAATCAGCGATAGTGAACTTGAAGATAAGAAAAAAGCTGGTGATGATTCCTATAAATTAGGTGATATCATTGGTAAATTCGGTCTTGAAAAACATTATGATAAATATCTTCGTGGTATTCCTGGTGGCGAACAAGTTGAAGTTGATGTTACAGGTCGCCCTGTTCAACGTCTAGGCATGAAAAATCCTATAAGTGGTGCAAGTCTTACTTTGACTATTGACCATAATCTTCAAGAAGCTACAGAAAAAGCCATGGACGAAGTAATGTCTGGCATCAATGCTCAGGCTGCTGCCGCTGTTGTTTTAAATCCTCAAACCGGCGAAGTATTAGCCATGGTTAGTCGTCCAACTTATGATCCAAATTTATTTGCTCTTGGTATTTCTACTAAAGATTGGAATGCTATAAATAATAATCCATATTATCCTCTTGATAATAAAGCTGTGACTGGTGAATATCCTCCTGGTTCTACTTTCAAAATCATCACAGGTACTGCTGCCTTGATGGAAAAAGTAGTTACCCCTGATGAATTGATTTTTGACTCTGGTCAGCACTGGATAATCCCAAAAACAAACGCTGATGGCGAAGCTTTAGGTTATATTAATTTTGAACAAGCCTTAGCCCATTCTGATAACGTTTATTTCTATGAAATGGGTAATCGTCTAGGCATTGATAGATTAGCAAAATGGGCTCGTATCTTTGGTATTGGTGAAAAAACAGGCATAGACTTACCATATGAAGCAGTAGGTAATGTCGCTTGCCCAGAATACAAACGTAAGGTATTTGATGAAGATTGGTATCTTGCTGAAACATTCGACGCTTCTATAGGTCAAGGGTTCACACTTGCTACACCATTACAAATGGCTTTAGTTATGAGTGAAGCTGCTAATGGTGGTAAAAAATATCGCCCATATTTAGTCAAAGATATCATTGCTCCAGATGGCACTGTGATTAAACATTTTGATCCAGTACTTGAACGTAATTTAAATATCGATCCATCTGTTATCAGTCTTGTTCAAGAAGGTCTACATGAAGTTAGTACTGTTGGTACAGCAGCTGCTATGTTTAAAGACTTCCCTGTGCCAATTGCTGGTAAAACAGGTACTGCCGAAAACTCTCATGGTCGTGAACATGGTTGGTTTGTAGCCTACGGTCCATTTGATAATCCTAATATTGCTGTAGCTGTTATCGTAGAAAATGCAGGTTATGGTGCTACTTCTGCCGTACCTATTGGATATAAAATTCTAAGTGCTGCTTTGGTTTAGATAAGCCGCAAGCTTCAGAAAATCAACCAGCTCCTGCACAATAATAATAATTAAAATGAAGTGATTATATGAATGAATTAATAACGTTTAAAGGTTCTAATGATGGCTTAATTTTAGTCATAACAAAAAAAGCTAATTTCAATCAAATTAAAGAAGCATTAAGTAAAAATTAGCTTCTTGTTCCAATTTTTTTGAAGCTAATACTACTATATTGCTCAAAGATGATAAATTCTCTCAAGAAGAGCAAAATATCTTAGCTGATATCTTAAAACAATATCAATTAAATTTAAAATTGTAGCTGTTGATAAGACAGCTACAAACCAACATTGTTCAGCACAAAATCCGCCATTAATCATCAAACGCACTGTACGTGGAGGCGAAGAAATTTTTTCCAAAGGCTCTATCGTCATTGAAGGAAATGTCAATCCTGGTGCTAAAATCATAGCTGGTGGAAATATTGATATTCATGGTCATTGTCGTGGCATTGTCTATGCTGGAGCCTATGGCGATATTAATTCTTATATAATTGCTGATAAATTATCGCCACTACAAATACGCATAGCACATTTAATTGCTAGAGCACCAGATAATAGTGAAAATATTACTGATAATAAAAAATCATCAACTCCTGAAAAAGCTATTATCTGTGATAATACCATTATCCTAGAGCCATTCAATCGAGAAAATTAATTTGCACAAAGTATATAATTGTAAAGAGAGGTGCTTTTCTGTTTGTCTTGTAGTGCAAAAAGGCAACAGTAATCTTATATGACCCAAACTAATACAAATTGTAAAATCATTGTTATTACTTCTGGTAAAGGTGGTGTAGGCAAAACTACTACTACAGCCAATATAGGTGCTGGTCTTGCCATGAAAGGATATAAAGTCGCACTTATTGATACAGATACAGGGCTTCGCAATCTTGACTTATTATTAGGTTTAGAAAATCGCATTATGTATGATTTAGTAGATGTAACATCTGGTAAAATTCCTTACAAAAAAGCCCTTGTTCGTCATAAAAAATATGAGACATTATTTTTATTGCCTACATCTCAGACAAAAGATAAACTCGCCGTATCTCCTGAACAAGTTGTCGCTTTATGTTCAGAAATGAGTGCAGATTTTGATTTCATCTTGATTGACTGCCCTGCTGGTATTGAACAAGGTTTCAAAACAGCTGTAGCCGCTGCTGATATCGCTTTAGTTGTTACTATGCCTGAAATCTCTGCTGTTCGTGATGCCGATAAAATTATTGGTGAATTGAACCGCGCTGATAAAGAAAATATCTTATTAATCGTCAACAGAATTCGTCCTGATATGGTAGCTAAAGGTGAAATGCTAGACCTTGATGATATCAACGATATCTTAGCTATAAAATGTATCGGTCAAATTCCAGATGATGAAATGGTCGTATCTTCTACTAACCGTGGTGAACCTGTAATCGCTAATACAAAATCTCAAGCTGGTATAGCTTATCAAAATATCACTAGACGTCTTTGTGGTGAAGACGTTCCATTTATGACTTTCCGCACTAAAGAGTCTTTCTTTGCTAGATTAAAAAAATTATTTTAATTAAGGAGAGCATAATATTATGTTTGAGGTTGTAATGAAATTATTAAATAGAAATCAAAAAACATCTAAAGAAATTGCTAAAGATAGATTAAAAGTCGTATTAATTCATGACCGTGCTAATATTTCTCCTGAAGTTATGCAAGCTTTAAAAAACGATATAATTGAGGTAATTTCTCATTACATGGATATAAATAAAAATGAAATGGAAATTTCGCTAGAAAATGATGATAATTCCGTTGCATTATTAGCTAATATCCCTGTAAATCGCATCAAAAATCAAGCTAAAAGATAAATTATAGGCAAGCATTTATTTTTAATAAGTGCTTGTCCTTTTATTTTTTACTCAATATTTACCATCTATTTATTAGATTAGTATTTATTGCTTTGCTTTACACTTCATCTAAAAAAATGGTACAATATAACATAATGATTATCAAATTATCCCATATTAATGAGGTTTATATTAATGAACAAATTCCATAAAAAACTTTGTGTCTTAATTTTTTTCGTATCTGTGATTTCTGCTGGAGTCATTTATTTCACAGTGGATATTAATACTTTATCTAGTTTGACACAGTTCAATCCTCTAGCAATAATCGCAGCTTTGATTTCCATTAGCTTTGGTTTATTTTTAGATGGTTTAAGACTTGTCCAGTTAGTTAATATCTCCAACGAAAAAATCTCATTTTCACAAGCATTACATGTAGTATTTGGCAATTATTTCTTAGCACTGCTAACACCTGGTTTCAGCGGTGGTGCAATTGCTCAAGTACTCTTTTTACGTCATGCTGAAATACCTGTCGGAAAAGCCACTATAATTGTCATTGTCCGCACAATTTTATCCATCATGTTTTTAATCATGTGCATGCCATTCATCTTTATGCATGATGCAGGCATAATTCCATGGATTTCTGATGAAACTTTAATGATTATCTCTAGTTTAGCTTTTTTAGTCATTTTGATGTTGATTTGGTGTTTCAAGCATAATTACTTAGATTATCTAGTAATTAAATTTGTTCGTCGACTTTCTTACAAAAAAGCAAAAGCATTTCTTTCTTTTTATCGAGATAATAAATTAGCTATAAAACTTTTATTAGCTTCACCTTTAAAAATGCTTAAAGTCTATATTACGTCGGGCTTAAGTTTACTTTTTATCTATGCTATCGTACCAATTTTAATGTTTAGTTTAACTGATGATTTTGATGGTGTCTTAGCCATGGGACGTATGATAATTTTAAATATCTTACTTTACTTTTCTCCAACGCCAGGAGGTTCTGGTATCGCCGAAGGTGGCTTTATATTATTGTTTAACTCTATGTTACCAGAAGGTACTGTCGGTATTGTAGCTGTTACATGGCGCTTAATCGCTGAATATATACCTTTCCTCATTGGTTTTTACTATACAATTAAAGTCTTTGGTCGAGATTTTTTAAATAAACCACTTATAAAATAATCTTTTAAAATTTTATTTATGGAGGCAAATTTTATTTAATGGAAGACTTTAATGAACGCATAGTTTCTGGTGGCGAGATGGATATTGATAATTGGCAGTATTCTCTACGTCCTAAGAAATTACAAGAATATATAGGACAAGATAAAGTCAAAGATAATTTATCTATTTTCATTCAAGCAGCTTTAAATCGCAATGAAGCTCTTGACCATGTACTTTTATACGGACCTCCTGGACTTGGTAAAACTACACTTGCCAATATTATCGCTAATGAAATGGGAGTAAACTTCCGTGTAACTTCTGGGCCAGCTATTGAGCGCTCTGGAGATTTAGCAGCACTACTTACGAATCTCACCGAAAAAGATGTATTATTTATTGATGAAATTCACCGTCTTTCTCATAGCGTAGAAGAAGTTTTATATTCCGCTATGGAAGATTTTGTCTTGGATATCATCATCGGTAAAGGGCCAAGCGCTCGCTCTATTCGTCTTGACATTGCACCATTTACACTCATTGGAGCGACTACTAAGGCTGGTGCCTTAGCCTCTCCACTACGTGATCGCTTTGGGGTTATTTCTCGTCTAGAATATTACACGCCTGAATCATTAGTTTTTATTATCAAGCGCTCCGCTGAAATCTTAAATATACCTATCGAAGATAGAGGAGCTTTGGAAATCGCGCGTCGCTCTCGTGGAACACCTCGAGTAGCTAATCGCCTTTTAAAACGAGTTCGTGATTTCGCTCAAATAAAAGGCGACGGTATCATCACTGATGAAATCGCAGATACGGCTCTAGCTATGCTTGAAATTGACAAGATGGGACTTGACCATATCGACCGCAATATTTTACTCACTATGATTAATAAATTCGGCGGTGGTCCTGTCGGTCTTGAAACATTAGCTGCAGCAGTAAGCGAAGAAACAGACACTATCGGTGATGTTTATGAGCCTTATTTACTTCAATTAGGCTTTATCAATCGCACTCCTAGAGGGCGAGTTGTTACCAAGCTTGGTTATGAACATCTTGGTTTGACAAAAACGGAATAATTTATATTTATTTAGGGAGTTTATAAATGAATATATTACTTCATATGTGTTGTGGTCCATGCGCTTGTTATCCAGTGCCAAAACTTCGCTCAGAAGGTCATGATATTACAGGATATTTTTTCAATCCTAATATTCACCCTTATAAAGAATTTAAGCACCGTTTAACAACTGCACAAGAATATGCACAAAAAGTTGATTTAAAACTTATCGTAGATACAAATTATCAATTACGAGATTTTTTACAACGTGCTTTAACTATCGAAAAAAATACAGATGGTCTTAATTTAGATAATCGACGCTGCCGTATGTGTTATGCTTGGCGACTTCATCAAACAGCAATCTATGCTAAAGAAAATAATTTTGATGCATTCTCATCAACTTTATTTGTCAGTCCTTATCAAAACCATGAAATGATGAAAGATGTCGCTCAAAAAATTTCTCAAGCGGTAGGTATTCCTTTCTTCTATGAAGATTTTCGACCAGGATTTGCTGAAGGAACACAAACAAGCATTGATTTAGAATTATATCGTCAACCTTATTGTGGTTGTATCTTCAGTGAAGAAGAACGTTATTCCAATTCTTTCAAGAAAAAACGCAAAAAAAAATTAAAAGCTCTCTTTAATGAGCAAAATAATAAATGATGTGATGGGGTTTTTATGATATCTATTACTACTGCAACAGCTGATGATTTAATAACTCTTGCAGATATTGAGCAAATATGTTTTTCATCCCAAGAAAGTGCTAGTTTAAATACTTTAAAATCCAGATTTGATGTATTTCCTAATCATTTCTTAGTAGCCAAAATTCATAAACATGATGACAATGAAATTATAGGTTTTGTCAATGGTATGGTAACTGATGAAGAAACTATTACTGATGAAATGTATACAAATGCTAAACTTCATCAACCACAAGGAAAGTATCAAACAATCTTTGGTATTGATGTATTGCCATCTTATCAACATTTAGGCATTGCAACTAAATTAATGAAAAATCTTATTGAAAAGGCTCAAAAAGAAAAACGCACTGGAATTATTTTATGTTGTAAACATCAACTTATTCCATTTTATGAACAATTTGGATTTCAAAATTTAGGTATTTCTAAATCTACACATGGTGGCGTTGTCTGGTATGACATGCTCCTAAATATATAAAAAATCCTCTATAGTTAGTGATGAATAATTCATTTAACTATAGAGGATTTTTTTATACTGCTTTATTTACTTTTAACTATTTTTTCCTTTGGTGATTTTTTTTATTCCCGCAAAGAAGAAACCTATACTTAATACAGTGAATAAAATACCACCTAAAACTACATTATTTATACCAAATTCATCAATGAAAATACCACATACAAAAGCTGCTATACAAGTACCTACATTTGTAGCTACTAAAAATAAAGCATTAGCAAAATCAGGCACATTAGATGCCACTCTTGTTATCCAATACTGATTAATATTAGCAGCACAACCCACGAGTATTCCCCAGATTAAAACTATACCCATGATTACAAACCCCATATTGCCTAAAAATAGCATTACTAAAAATAATACTGTCAATAAAAATGGATATATCCCTACAAATGAAAGTGGTCTTTGGCTTAATAATCTACCAGCAATAACATTGCCTAAAATATTTGCTAAACCAAAAATCAAAAGTGTAATGCTCACAAATTCTGTGGATAATAGCGATACTCTTTCTAAATAATCGGCTAAATAACTATATACACCAAAATTTGCACCATTTAATAAAATTACAGCTATCAAAGCCCACCATAAATTAATATCTTTTAAAATTTTGAGCTGAGAACCATAAGACATTTTTTCTTTAACTGGCATAGATGGCACATATATTATTGTCAATGCTAAAGCGATTAAATTCACCAAAGCAAAAGCCAGCATAGCTATTTCTAAAGAAAATAAATTGGCAATATAGCTCATAACTGGTACACCAAGCACCATACCAGCTGAAACACCAACCATTACCTTTGCTACCGCCTTAGGTGCATCTTGTTTGGCTACAGATGAAGAAGCTATAGCAAAGGATAATGAAACATATACAGGATGTAAAAATGCAGGCACTACTCTTGCCACTAATACAAGCCAAAAACTTCCTGCAAAAGCAGATATCACATTACAGATAAAAAAGGTTCCCAAAGATATTATCATAATCGTTTTGCGATTATATTTAGATAATAATAAAGGTAATATCGGGCCAGACACGGCTACTGCTAAAGCAAATAAACTAACTAATAAACCCGCCACAGATATTTCTATATTATAAGTACTTGCAACTATTGGCAATATACCAATGACACCCATCTCCGTATTTAAGATACTAAATACGCCTATAGTCAAAATAAATACGATTAAATTATTTTTAGTCATAATTTCGCTCCTAAATACATCTTGAAAATATCAATAAATTATTTTATTTATTCAAAGCTTTATTTAAAACTTTTACATATTCATTGACTACATCTTTTGCATATTGTGTATCAGGTGCAATCACTTCAAAAGCATGATACGCTCCTGGATAAACATGTAATTCTGCTGGCACACCTGCTTGAGCTAATCTTGCCATATAATTTATCGTATCATCTCTAAATGGGTCTAAATTACCTACACAAGAATATGCTGGTGGCAAACCTGTCAAATCTTTTGCTCTAGCTGGAGCCATATAATAAGACACTTCATCTGTTCCTGCTAAATCACCAATATAAGCATGCCATGCGTATTTATTAGCTACATTATTCCAAACTCGCAAATCTATATTTTCTTGACTTGCTGGTGTCTGAAATCTATCGTCAATCATTGGATAAAGAGGCATTTGAAAAGCTAATTTATATTCGCCTTTATCCCTAGCCATTAAAGCAGTAGCTGCACATAATCCGCCACCTGCACTAGCACCAGCTACAGCAATTCTATCCTTATCTACACCTAATCTATCTGCATTTTTAAATAAATAACCTAAGGCTGTATAACAGTCATTTAAACTGGCTGGATATTTATTTTCAGGCGCTAATCTATAATCTACAGCTACAACTACTGCGTCTACTTCATTAGCAAAGCGAATACTTTGCATTTCATCTTGTTCAGGCACACCAAATAAATATCCACCACCATGTATCCATAAAATACCAGCTAAATTATCTTGTTTATTCACTGGCTTATAAATACGCAAACGTAAATCCTTATCACTATCAGGATTTTCTACATATACATCATATACATTCACATTTTCATCTTTTGGCAACTCCTTAGAACCAACTAAATTATTGAATAAATCCTTATATCCTTGCACACCAGTTTTAGCAAAATCCATCTCGCTACTTTGTTTTAATGCTGGTAATAATTCTTTATCTGTTCTTGCTTCTGTATCTGATATGTCTTTTGCCAATGCACTAACAGACATCATCAAAATTAAATAACAGCATAATATTATTTTCATACATAGTTTCATCTTTTATCGCTCCCTTTTATTTATATTATTTTTGATTAAAAATTACTTCCAATTTCACTTACCAATAAAAAAGAGAAGTAACATTACTTCTCTTTCTCACTAACAAATACTTAATTACTTTAAAATTCTTTTAAGTAAATTTTTTATTTCTTATAAATTATCTTTAAAGAACTCTGTTAATTTTGCAAATGGAATTACATCTGTTCTATCATATAAATCCACATGACCTGCATTCGGCACAATATATAATTCTTTTGGCTCTGCTGCTAATTTATAAGCATCTTCACTAAATTCTTTAGAATGAGCATCTTCGCCAGCAATAAATAACAATGGTCTTGTAGAAATTGTTTCGATATCATTAAATGGATAGAAATTCATAAATTTCACATTACTTGTAAGTGTTGGGTGTGTTGTTGTATTTGCACTATATCCTCTTGTAGTACGATAAAAATCATAAAATTCTTTTTCAATATCAGAAGGATTTTCACTCAATTTATCAGCTGTACCACTTGTATATTTGCGTTCTTGCCCTAAAAACTCACTATAACGCTGATTAGACGCTTCTTTGATAATTTCTTTTCTCTGCTCTACGCTTTGGCTATGACCTAAAGCACTTCTAGTAGCAGTACCCATATCATACATACTAACTGTAGCTATAGCTTTTAAACGAGAATCAATTTTTGCTTCGCTGATAGCAAAACTACCACTACCACAGATACCGATAACACCAATTCTATCTTTATCCACAAAATCACGTGTACCTAAATAATCAACTGCTGCACTGAAATCTTCTGCATAAATATCAGGAGATACGCTATTTCTTGGTAGACCTTCACTTTCTCCCCAGAAAGATAAATCCATAGCTAAAGTTACAAAACCTTGTTCTGCTATTTTTGTAGCATATAAATTTGCCGATTGTTCTTTCACCGCTCCCATAGGGTGTCCTACGATAATAGCTGGAGCTTTTTCATTCTGCGCTAAATTTTTAGGTACGAATAAATTGCCCACAACTGTCATATTATATTGATTTTTAAATTCAACTTTTTGCATATTTACTTTATCACTTTGATAAAAATTATCTGCACCTCTTGACATATCTGGTTTATAATTCTTATCGAAGGCACTTTTTGGTGCTTGCAAATTATCACTTGCTGATACCATATTCATATTTATGCACCCCATTGTCCCTAGTGCCAAACACATGGTAATTGCTCTAACTATTTTTAAATTTTTCTTAAAGTTCATCACTAACCCACCTTTATATTTACTCTCTTTTTTTAGATTAATAAATAATTTTTTCTTTGCTTTCATTATAATTTACCATTTCTACTATATCAAATACTTATATTTAATAGTCAACTATACTTTTTAAGCATAATAAAATATAATATAATTCATCTATATTTTTTAATACTAAAATCTGGAGGTTTTTATGGATATACGTGTTTTAAAATATTTTGTAACTGTAGTTGAAGAAGAAAATATTTTAAAAGCTTCTCAAGTTTTGCATATAACACAGCCCACTTTATCTCGCCAATTAATGGATTTAGAAAAAGAACTAAATTGTAAATTATTTATCCGCTCCAATCGCAAAATTACTTTGACTTCCGAAGGTCTATTTTTATATAACAAAGCCAAAGAAATAATTTTATTACAAGCAAAAACGATTAATGCTCTGAAAAATTCTCATGAAATCGTCAGTGGTGATATATATATCGGCTGTGCAGAAACAAATGCTTTTAAATTTCTAGCCAAAACTATGACTAAAATAAAAAAACACATAAAGATATACATTATCATATCTTTAGTGGCAATGCTGATACTGTAATCGAACAACTAGATAAAGGTATCTTAGATTTTGGCTTATTGATTGATGCCCATGATAAACAAAATATAATTTTATCACTTTGCCTGTAAAAGACATTTGGGGACTATTACTGTTAAAAAATTCTCCTCTTGCTGATAAAGAATATATAACATCTTCCGATATTTTAAATATCCCCTTAATATGTTCAGGTCAAACGATGGTCAGCAATAAAATAGCAGGCTGGCTCAATCAAAATTTCACTCAATTAAATATAGTTGCTAACTATAACTTAATCTATAACGCCTCTATCATGGTTCAAGAAAATCTAGGCTCTGCCCTTTGTCTTGCTAATCTAGTAAATACAAACGGCACTAATTTATGCTTCAAACCACTATATCCACCACTTGAAGCACAAATTGATTTAGTCTGGAAAAAACATCAAATACTCACCAAACCAGCTCAATTATTTTTACAAAATCTCCAAGAATATCTACCCCACAATAAATAATACGTTACTTTTTCCGCATTTTAAAATTTTAATGATAATGTCAGTTATTGAAAATCTTTAATAACACCAAACATTTCCCGCATTTTAGCATCTTTTTACGGTAGCTTTAGCTATTGGCAAAGATAAAAATATAGCTACGTTTTTAGTTCTACTGTTTGAGCCTTGCGAGTTTAGAACGTTGTTGATATATTTTTATCTTTGTCAAAGTAAAAAGTGCGTGAGCGGGTGATTTCTTTGGTTCGTTTCTTTATCACTAAAGAAATGAACAAATATGTATGAAATGATAATGTTTTTCAAAGCTAAAATTTTATCTGCGGTGGCTTTCTTTTGGTTCGTTTCTTTGTCCACCAAAGAAATGAACAAACACCCCTAATACGAATAAAAGGCTATTTCATTATGAAATAGCCTTTTTATTTTTCATCTTTGAATTTTATTATAAAAATTAAAACCCAAATAACAAATTATTATAATTATAGGTAAACATATTAACGACCAATTTAAAATATCTACCACTATAACTGGTATTTGTGCAATGTATCCTCTAAACACTATAGCTAAAGATTTTAAATCACACAACCAAGCAACAAAGTCTAAACATAATATGGATATCAAAATAAAATTTATCCAATATACATAAGGTAACCTATATTGTATTTTTTATAAGCAAAACAATTTTCATTACATATACCAGTTAAACAATCATTATTTGATTTTGAACACCTAGAAAAAATATTTTTATTAATCATTTTACTAATAATATAAATCAAGCAAAAAATAGTATTAAATATTACTATACCACATATTGATGATATAAATATTACTTTATATGCTGATGCTTCATTTATACTAGTTAATGTACTACTAGTAAAAGTCATACCGCCAATAAAAGCTAAAGTAATAGCTGAAAAAATACCTATAATACTTATGATTTCTGGTTTCAAACTTTCAACATCTTTTAAGTCTTTATTTAATTTTTCTGTTGTTTCATCAAATAATCTTCTTTGATCCATAACTTTATTTATTAAATCACTTTGTTTACCAACAACCTGATCTAAATAATTAAATCTAGTTATTTCTAAAGTAATATGGTCATATAATTTATTTATTTTAACTAATCTACTATCATATTCCAAATTTTCATCTACAATTTCTTTTACTACTTGTAAATTTTCTGATAAACAAGTAAATACTTCTGTTTTATCATTGCTACTAATTTTTATTTCTACTAGTATACCAGCAATCATAGCATATGAATGACGATACTCTCCATTATAAACTTCTTCAAGCAATAAATTAATTCTTTGTTTTATGTCATTCTTAGATAATATATCTTGATTTAAATCTCTTATAAATTTAGATATTTTAAAATCATTACTACTATCACTGAAATTTCTTTGTTCCATTATTTGACATCACCTAGTATCAAATCAATTGGAATACATCTTCTATCCCCTTCACCATTTTTATATATTTTATCCCATGCACCATTTACTTTATGCGTATCATTTACTAAATCCCAAGAATCTTTATTCTTTAACTTATCTACTATTTTTTCAATATATTTTTTTATTTCATTAGGTAGATTAGATTCATATTTATTCAATATAGGTAATCCACCATATCCAGAATAAATATAATATACATTCGGTACAACTGGACCATATTTCCATGCACAAATATCATCAAGAAATAATGGTTTTCCATAATCTTTTAAATACTCTTGTTGAATAAAATATAATAATTTTGTAATCTTAAATTTGTTATACGCATATTCATTTCACAAGAATAAGTTATTATATAATGTGCAATATCTAAAGCACTATATTTCATAAAAATCCTCCTCTCTATACAAAAATTATATTTATTGTATTGATATTATAACATTTTTTCTATTATCTTAAAAGAATGTTACATTATAGTATAATTTTATTAATATATTTATTACTTAACAAAATTTTTCTCTATTGCAATTATAATTATTCACTATCATAATTATAATTAATAAGACTTCTACGAGGTAATAATTATGGACGGACAAAATATTTTTTATCATTATACATCAATCAATTCACTTTACAATATCATCATGAGCCGTGAGCTTTGGCTGACTAATCTAAAATCTTCTAATGATAAATCAGAAAGATATTATACTGTAAATCATATGCTCAAAGATATGGACGAAATTATAAATAATTCCACTGATGATAATTTCAAGCAATATCTATCATTATTGAAAAAAGTTTTGAAACCCATATGCCTGACTTAAAAAATTATCTCAAAAAAGTGATGGTTATTCGCTAAGTTTAACCGATAAAAAAGATAATCTCTCACATTGGGAAAGATATGCTTCTAGTTATAGTGGTGTTTGTATCGGTATCAACATGGATAAACTCAATGTAAACTTCAAAGATTATTCCCATTTTTCCATAACAGAACTAGAAAAATTCTCTATAGCGATGCTGAAATCTTAGATAAATTATCCCATATCTGTGCTTGTTTTTACGATTTATTTGAAGAACAAATTCGCAATTATAATGACCCTTTTCAAAAATATATCGAACAATATGGCTTTATCGTTTTAGTCATTGCCTATAATAAAGTCATGAACTTTGCTAAAAATAATTATTTTGCCGATGAACATGAATTTCGTCTGCTTTTTATCCTAAAACTTTGTCTATGAAAAAAGATTTTTTGAGCATGAGCCGTAATATTATCTTACCTGCCACGCTCAAACCTTTGCATGATAAATTCCATTCATTATTGCGAATGTCTTCCATTGAACAAACGCATTTTTCTTTATTTAAAAATGAAATCCGCAGTTATCATAAATTATGTTTAGCTGATATTTGGGATAGTGAACTAATTCCTGAAATCACTCTCGGTGCTATGTGTAGACAAAATAAACAGGAATTAAATCATTTTCTCAAGGCTAATGGTTTGAAAAAAACAAAGATAACTATTTCTAAAATCCCTATTAGATGATTTAGTTAATTAATTTTTATAGAAGGTGTTAATATGATTTCTATTGATTTAGGTGATATTACTATTCTTGATTGTGATGCAATCGTCAATGCTGCGAATAAAACGCTTCTCGGCGGTGGTGGAGTCGACGGTGCTATTCATCGTCGTGCAGGTCATGAGCTTTTAGCAGAATGTCGCACTCTCGGTGGCTGTGAAACTGGTGAAGCTAAAATCACTAAAGGCTATAATTTAAAAGCAAAATATGTAATTCATACAGTAGGACCAATTTATTCTACTCAAAAAATCAAGCTTCGCTACTTGCCAATTGCTATAAAAATTCTTTAGATTTAGCTTTGAAACACGATATTCATAGTATCGCCTTTCCTGCTATCTCCACTGGTGTATATCATTATCCACTAGAAGAAGCGACAAAAATTGCTATCTCTACAGTCAAAACATGGCTAGATACGCACAAAGATTATAAACTTGATATTATTTTCTCTTGTTTTGATGAAAAAACTTATAATATGTATGAACGATATCTTGAAGCTTAAAACTAAATTTTTATATCATATTTTATTAAAAATTTGCTAGGAATTAGTATTTTGCTAATTCCTTTTTTATTTTTCACCTAAATTTTATTGCTAGTCTTAAAATCTAGTGATAAACTATTCTTTGTATTTTTATCAGCTTTATCATATTTATGAAGTTTATAAAAAATTTATCACTTATATTTTATTTATACAGGAGGTATTTTATCATCTAAGAAAAATTATAGCTATTACATATTTTTTAATCGTTTTTCACTTAACAATTTAATATTTAACTAAAGGAGAATTACTGTTGATTGCATTAAAAGAAGCTTATAACGCCGGTTTATTCAAATCTGAACATTTAGGAAAAATATCTCCGCAGGTATCGTAGTTGGTATCGTGGCTATGCCTCTTGCTATGGCATTTGCTATTGCTAGTGGCGTATCTCCTGCACAAGGTATTTATACTGCTATTATTTCCGCATTTTTCGTTTCTATCTTTGGTGGCTCTCGTGTGCAGATTGCAGGCCCTACAGGTGCATTTATCGTTTTACTCAGTGGCATTTTGATGCAATATGGTCTAGCAGGTCTACAAATCGCCACTATCATGGCTGGTATTATTTTAGTTTTGATGTCTATCGCCAAACTCGGTGATGTCATTCGCTTTATTCCTGCTCCTGTTATCGTTGGTTTTACTGCTGGTATCGGTGTTACTATTTGGGTTGGTCAATGGCAATCCTTCTTTGGTTTTCCGCCAATCGCTCACGCTGAAATGTTCCACGAAAAACTTTATTTGATGATTTTATCTTTGCCACAAAGTCATATGCCTACACTTATGATTAGTTTAATCAGCCTTGCTATTATCCTAATCATGCCAAAATTCCACTTGCTAAAAAACTTCCAGCACCACTTTGGGCAATGATTGTAGCTACTTGTATCCAATCTTATTACCAATTTCCTGGAGTTGCTACTATTGGCACTGCTTTTGGTGGTATTCCTCAAGGCTTACCAAGTCTTACACTTCCTGAAATATCTATTTCTGATGTATTTGCTTTGATTGGCCCAGCTTTCACTATTGCTATGCTCGGTGCTATTGAATCATTATTATCCGCCGTTGTTGCTGATGGTATGACAGGTCATCAACACAATTCTAACCAAGAATTATTCGGTCAAGGTCTTGCTAATATCGTTTGTCCTCTCTTTGGTGGTATTGCTGCTACTGGTGCTATCGCTCGTACTGCTACAAATATTCGCCAAGGTGGTACAAGTCCACTTGCAGGCTTAGTTCACTGCGTATTTTTAGTATTAGTATTATTCTTCTTAGCTCCACTTGCTGCTAATATTCCACTTGCTTCCATGGCTGCGATTTTATTCGTCGTATCCTACAATATGAGTGATGTACCGAATTTTATTCGCCTTATCCGTGTTGCACCTCGTGCAGACTCCCTTATTTTGCTCATCACATTCTTTTTGACTATCTTCACTGATTTAGTAGTTGCTGTAAACGTTGGTGTTGTACTTGCTATTTTACAATTCATGCGTAAAATGGTATTCTCTGTTGATGTCCATGCTATTCATCATACAGAAATTGAACCACAGTTCCAAAAAGAATTAGAACATCACCCTGAAATGCTCGTTTATACTATCGAAGGACCACTCTTTTTCGGTGCTGTAAGTGCCTTTGAACGTTCCCTTGCTCATATCGATAAAGATCCAAAATCTTTGATTTTACGCTTTGAAAGCGTACCATTCGTTGATTTAAGTGGTCTTAAAATGCTCAATGAAATCGTTAAACATCTTCAAAAACGTGGCATTGAAGTATATCTTTGCGAAGCTAATCCACAAGTTCGCCGTCATATGTATCGTGCTGGATTATTCCGCACATTAGGCAGAAAACACCTCTGGCGTAAATTCTCTACAGCTCTTGAAAAATGTGAAGCTGATTTAGCCGAAAAAAATAAACACAAAGAAAAATAATTTTTTACTTATATTTAATAATAAATATAAAAATACCTCATAATATTAGTACAATCTAATATTATGAGGTATTTTTTATCTCGCCAAATATGCCCCATCTACAGGAATTATTGCCCCATTAATATAATTAGAAGCATTTGATGCTAAGAATACGACAATCCCTTGCATGTCTTCTGGATTACCCCAACGTCCTGCTGGTATACGGCTTAATATCTCATGATTTCGCTTTTCATCATCAATTAAAGCTTGATTGATATCTGTTGCCATATAACCTGGTGCTATAGCATTAACTTGCACATTTTTACTTGACCATTCATTAGCAAGTGCTTTGGTAAGCTGTGCTACACCACCTTTACTGGCTGAATATGCTGGAACGGTAAATCCACCAAAAACTGAGCATAGAAGCTATATTTATTATTTTTCCACTACCTTGCTTTAGCATAACTTTCCCAGCTAATTGGCAAAGCTGAAATACTGTATTTAAATTAAGATTTATGACCTTATCCCAATCTTCAAGTGGAAAATCTTCAGATTTATGACGACGTATCATACCTGAGTTATTCACAAGAATATCAAGCTTACCGTCAAAATGATTTAATGCTTCATCAAATGATGATTGCACATCTTGTCGTTTCATTAAATTTGCCTTGATGCCATAAACTGAAAATCCCTGCTTACAAAGTTTTTCAGCTTCTTCTTTAGCACTATCACTAGAAGATATAATCACAACTTCTGCACCTGCATGACATAATGCCTTTGTCATGCCCAATCCTAAGCCTTTTGCTCCACCAGTAATAATTGCCTTTTTACTTGTCAGATAAAAATTATCCATAAAAGACATATAAATCACCTCATCTAATAAAATTCCCCCAATTTTATTTGCTAGATAAGCTGATGAAAAAATTTATTTTTTATATTCTTCGGCTAACTTTTTAAATAAAGGCAAAGATTTTTCAATTGTTTCTGTCTTTATGCAATAAGAAGCTCTGAAATGTCCTGGGCAACCAAAGTCGCTACCTGGAACTAATAATAAATCATATTTTTGAGCGCGTTTACAGAAAGCATAATCATCTGGTTCTAAAGATTGAGGGAAAAGATAAAATGCTCCCTGTGGTTTTACGCATTTAAAACCAGCTTCGATAAGACCATTGTATAATAATTTACCATTTTTTCATAAGTGGACATATCAGACTCTTTACCTGCGCAACGAGCAATTACTAATTGGAATAAAGATGGAGCATTTACGTGAGTCAATACTCTAGCAGCTCCAGCAATAGCGCCATAAACCTTGCCAAAGTCAGCTACTTCATCTGGTACTACGATATAACCGATACGTTCACCAGGAAGTGAGAAAGATTTACTATAAGAATAGCAAACAATAGTATTATCATAGTATTTTGGCAAATATGGTACATCTACACCATAAGCAATTTCACGATAAGGTTCATCAGAAATCAAGAAAATTGGGTGATTATATTCTTTTGATTTTGCAGTCAAAACTTCTGCCAATTTTTTGATAGTTTCTTCACTATATACAACACCGCTAGGATTATTAGGTGAATTTACGATAATTGCTTTTGTTTTTGCAGTTATCATTTCTTCAAACTTATCAAATTGAATTTGAAAATCATCTATTTTGGCAGGAACTACTTTTAAACTAGCTCCTGTGGATTCTACAAAGCATTTATATTCAGGAAAATATGGAGCAAATGTAATGAATTCATCGCCTGCTTCACTTAAAGCTTTAAAAGTAATTGTAATCGCACCAGCAGCACCGCCAGTAATAAATAAATTTTTACCAGCGAAATTAGTACCAAAACGGCGATTGATATCTTTAGCTAAAACTTCTCTAACTTCTGGATTACCTGGAGCTACAGTATAACCATGTACAGCACATGGATCCATTTCATTTAAAATATCAATGATAGCTTGTTTTACAAATTCAGGAGCAGGAACATTTGGATTACCTATACTAAAATCATAGATATTTTCTTCTCCTACTTCTAACGCACGTTTGCGACCATATTCAAAAATAGTACGAATAGTAGATTTCTTTGTACCTAATTCATACATTTTTTCTGAAACCATTAAATCACCTTCCAAAAATTATTCATCTTCAGCTTCATCAAAGTATCGCATACTTGTTTTTTTCCATTCCTTCACAGAATAGAGCATAGTATATTGCTGAAGATTATTTTCTTTGGCCAATTTTTCTGCAATGACTTCACACTCTTGACGTGTATGAGCATGTATCATTGTATAAATATTATATGGCCAATCTGGAGTAGTATTTCTATCATAACAATGAGAAATAGATGGACACTGAGCTAATTTTTGTGCTATCTCATCTAATTTATCCACTGGCACTACCCATGCACAAAGAGCATTTGCACGAAATCCTGCTTCTACATGACGAAGTACAGCACCCATTTTACGAATTTTACCCTCTTCTTTATAAATTCGCAAACGATTTAATAATTCCTGCTCAGATATATTAAGTTTTTTTGCAAATTCTTTATAAGGTTCTTTTACAAGTGGAAATTCATCTTGCATAATTCTAATAATTTGTTTATCTAATAAATCCATTATTCTGCCTTTCTTCAACAAAATCAAGTATTACAGCGTTTTTTCTATATATTTTTTCCTTATACGAAAAATATTTTGTGAGTTCAAATACAGTAAAAAAATTTTTTCTAAGTCATTAAATATATTTGTAACTTTGTTATTCTATCAATAAGCATAAATATACTAAAAATAAATCATTTTAATTTAAATTGTACATTTATCTTATATTTTTTATTAGATACTAAATTCATCAATTTTTCTACGCCTTCTTGAGCTTTGATTTCATCTAATATCTGTTTTCTCTTTTCCTCGCTATGTGTAAGTAACGTAAACCATAAATTATACTCGCCTTCACGCTCATAATTATGTGTAGCCCCTGGATAGCGATTTATAAATTCAGCCACTTGTTGCATATAGCCTTCTTTTACTTTTAAAGCCACAAGAGTTCCTTTATACTCTAATTTTCCCGAATCAAAAATGGCCCTATACGGCGAATATAACCATGTTCTTTTAAATAACGTAAACGCTCTATTACATTATCTTCTGTCGTATTTAAAATCTTAGCCAATTCCAAAAATGGACGCTCACTAATTGGCAAGTTTCTTTGAATAATATTTAATAATGATTTATCAAAATTTGTAAGCATAATAATAATCCTCGTTTATCAAAATATCTGGTTTTTATTGTAACAAACTATAGATTATACAGTCAAGTAAATATGAATATCATTCATTTTTAAAATCTAAATTAAACAAAAAAATGCCTCTAACATATGTTAAAGGCACTTAATTATTAATCAACTAACATTTCATAAATTACATTTAAAAGCTCTGCTCTTCCCTGTTTTTTCGGTGAAGAATAAGGTAAAATATCTATTTCTTTCACACCTAAGGATTTGCGAATTTGAGCTATTTGTTTATTCACTGCTCCACGGCTTATTTTATCAGCTTTAGTTGCGATAATAAGCACAGGAATATTATTTTTTATAAGCCAATCAAACATTTCTTTATCTGATTTCATAGGCTCATGGCGAATATCTATAAGCTGGCAAACGAATTGAAGATGCTCTGAATGTAAAAAGTATTCTTCGATAAATTTTGCCCATTGCTTGCGATTAGTTTGAGCTGTTTTTGCATAGCCATATCCTGGTAAATCGACTAAATGAAATAATTTATCCTCACCAGTTTCATTAAATCTAGCAGTCAATTCATAAAAATTGATTGTCTGCGTTTTGCCTGGCTGACCGCTGACACGCGCTAAATTATGCACACGTGTCAAAGAATTAATCAAAGAAGATTTACCCACATTAGAACGACCGATAAAAGCTATTTCTTTTAAACGTTCTTCTGGATATTGTGCTTTTTTTACAGCTGACGCAATATATTTAGCTCGGATAATATTTATTTTATCTTGAGCTTTTATTTTATTTGCATTATTTTCTTGTATATCTGTCTGTGTCATTTAATCCACCAACGCTACTTTTAAAACTTCATCTATAGTTTCTACAGGAATAAACTTCATCTTAGTTTTCACTTCTGGTGCGATTTCGTCTAAATCTCTTTCATTAGCTTTTGGCATGATTACAGTATAGATACCTTCACGATAAGCTGCCAAAGATTTTTCCTTCAATCCGCCAATAGGCAATACTTTGCCACGAAGAGTGATTTCTCCCGTCATAGCCACATCAGCTCTTACTTTCTTACCTGTAAGTGCTGATACTATAGCTGTAGTCATAGTGATACCAGCAGATGGGCCATCTTTTGGTACTGCACCTTCTGGGAAGTGTACATGAATGTCATTTTCTTCATAGAATTTTTCATCTATTTTTAATTTCTCAGAACGAGCGCGAATACATGTAAGTGCTGCTCTACCAGACTCTTTCATTACATCACCGAGTTGACCTGTGAGTAATAAATTTCCTTTTCCTTTTAAAACAGCCACTTCAACTGGCAAGATAACGCCACCAACTTCAGTCCATGCAAGACCAGTGCAAAGACCTACTTGGTTTTCTTTTTCAGCTTTAGTTTCTGTATATTTTGCTTTACCTAAGAAATCAGTTATATTCTTCTTAGTAATACGTACAGATTTTTTCTTTTCTGTAACTATTTTATAAGCAGCTTTGCGACAAGCTTTAGATAATTGACGTTCTAATTCACGTACACCAGCTTCACGAGTATAATCTTCGATAATTTTGCTGATTACTTCATCAGACATATTCACTTGAGATTTTTTTAGACCATTTGCTTTTTTTACTTTATCAAGTAAATGTTCTTTTGCTATATGCATTTTTTCTACTTCAGTATAGCTTGGAAGCATGATGATTTCCATACGGTCGCGAAGAGGACGAGGAATATTACCTAAATCATTTGCTGTGATTATCCACATTACTTTAGATAAATCAAATGCAAGCCCGATATAGTGGTCAGAGAATGTGCTGTTTTGTTCTGGGTCTAATACCTCTAAAAGAGCAGACACAGGGTCGCCACGATAATCTGACGCCATTTTATCCACTTCATCTAATAAGAATAATGGGTCTTTACTACCTGCATTTTTTATACCTTCAATGATACGACCAGGCATAGCACCTACATAAGTACGACGATGACCTCTGATTTCAGCTTCATCACGTACACCACCTAAAGAAGCTCTGACAAATTTACGTTTCAACGCTTGTGCTATAGATGTTGCAATTGAAGTTTTACCAACACCAGGAGGGCCTACTAAACATACGATAGGCGCTTTTATATCTGGTGATAAAGCTTTTATAGATAAATATTCAATAATACGTTCTTTTACTTTTGTAAGTCCATAATGATGTTTATCTAAAGTTTTTTGTGCTTCTTTTACATCTATAGTTTCTTGATTTTCTATATCCCATGGCAAATCAAGTACCCATTCAATATAATTTTGAATTACTCCCATTTCTGGAGAAGCTGGATTTGTACGTTCTAAAACGTTTTAATTCTTTTTCCAATGCTTCTGTTACATACTCTGGATAAGTATGTTCTTTCATTTTTGGCGATATTCTTCAATAGCTTCTGCTATTTCATCATCTTCGCCCAATTCTTTATTGATAGCTTTTATCTGTTCACGCAAATAATATTCTTTTTGAATTTTATTCATTTGCTTGTTCACATCAAAAACTATTTTATTTTCAAGCTCCATAATTTCTACTTCTTGTAATAATAATTTATATAGAGCTTCTAATCTGCTTTTTAAATCAACGATACCCAAAATTTCTTGTTTATCTTGATATTTGCAATTTAAATGATTAGTAACTACATTACATAAAATTCCGCCATCATCCATAGCTACATTGACTGCAATCATGACTTCAGGTGGTATTTTATGACTGAGTTTTACCCAATCTTCAAATTTAGAAATACATGCTCTTATAAGTGCCTGAATTTCTTTAGTATCTGTCTTATCTTCTTCAATTTCTTCGACATCTACTTCAATGAATAGGCCATCATCGCGAAAATCTAAAATACGAGCGCGATACAATCCTTCTATCTGAGCACGCATAATCCCATTATTGAGTTTAGTTACATGCTGTACTTGACATACTGTACCAATCTCATATACATCTTCACGTTTTGGGTCTTCTACTTCGACATCTTTTTGCGCACTAAGCATAATCTGTCTGCCATGTGCCAAACATTCTTCTAGAGCCGCAACAGATTTATCACGACCTATATCAATATGTGCTCCATTATTTGGAAATAACACCATTCCTCTTAATGGTAAAAAGCTCAATGTACTTTTTTTCCCCACGAAAGAAATCCTCCTATGAGTATAAAATATTTATTATAAAAAAGAGTTGCTGCGGTTTTATTTAGCCTGGCAACAACTCTTTATTAATGGCATATTAATATCCTGTTACTTTGCTAAAAATAAGTTATTTTTTTACAGCTTTTTTTATCAGCATAAGTGATTACAGGAGTTTTTTTCTTTTCAATAATCTCTTTAGTTATTTCACAAGAAACAGCACCCATTTTGGAAGGTATCTCAAACATTACATCACGCATAATACGTTCAATAATTGAGCGAAGTCCCCTAGCACCTGTCTTACGCTCCAAAGCTTCTTTGGCTATCAAATGTAAAGCCTCTTCATCGAAATGAAGTTTTACACCGTCCATTTCCAAAAGTTTGCCATATTGTTTTACTAAAGCATTCTTTGGTTTTACCAAAATATCCACTAGTGCATCTTCTGTCAAAGACTCTAAAGTAACTACTACAGGAACACGCCCTATAAATTCTGGAATTAAACCACATTTTAATAAATCTTCAGGTAAAACATTTTTCAAAATTTCACCTGTAGTTTGTTTGCGTTTACTTTTTATATCTGCACCAAAACCAAGACTTTTTTTGCCTAAACGTGCATCTATTATTTTTTCAATACCATCAAAAGCACCACCACAAATAAATAATATATTTGTAGTATCGATTTGTAACATACCTTCTTGATGAGGATGCTTTCTTCCACCCTGTGGTGGAACGCTAGCAATTGTACCTTCTAGGATTTTTAAAAGTGCCTGTTGCACTCCCTCACCAGAAACATCTCTTGTTATTGAAGGGTTCTCGGATTTACGAGCAATTTTATCAATTTCATCTATATAGATGATACCTTTTTGAGCTTGTTCAATATCATTATCAGCAGCTTGAATTAGTTTTAGTAGAATATTTTCTACGTCTTCACCAACATAGCCTGCTTCTGTAAGTGATGTTGCATCGGCTATAGCAAAAGGAACATTCAATATTTTAGCCAAGGTCTGTGCAAGTAAAGTCTTTCCACTACCAGTTGGTCCTAACATCAAAATATTAGATTTTTGTAATTCAACATCATCCTGCTTTGTAACTCTGTTTATACGTTTATAATGGTTATATACAGCTACAGAAAGAGATTTTTTTGCCTCATCTTGCCCTATTACATATTGATTTAATACATCATATATTTCTCTAGGTTTTGGCAACTCTCTAAGTTCAACAGGCTCATTATCATTAACTTCTTCTTCTACAATCTCATCGCAAAGCTTAACACATTCATCGCAGATATAGACTCCTGGTCCAGCCACGAGTTTTCGTACTTGTTCCTGAGTTTTTCCACAGAATGAACATTTCATTTTGCCTTTATTACCCTCACCAAAATTCAACAACATTCACCTCTTATCTACAGCTAATCATGATTGACTATTTATCACTTTTTTCTTCTTGTGGACGAATAATAACTTCATCTATTAAACCATATTTCTTAGCTTCTAACGCTGACATAAAATTATCACGTTCTGTATCTTCTGTAAGTTTTTTTACAGACTGTCCAGTATGACGACTTAAGATTTCATTTAAAGTTTCACGAATACGCAAAATTTCACGAGCCTGAATTTGAATATCTGTTGATTGTCCCTGAGCTCCGCCAAGTGGTTGATGTATCATAATGCGAGAATATGGAAGTGCATATCTTTTGCCTTTTGCACCAGCAGCTAAAAGCACAGAGCCCATGCTAGCAGCTTGTCCAATACATATAGTTGATACATCTGGCTTAATATATTGCATAGTATCATAAATAGCTAGCCCGGCAGTAACAACACCGCCGGGACTATTAATATAAAGGTGAATATCTTTATCCGGGTCTTCAGATTCTAAGAATAGAAGTTGGGCTATTACCACGTTAGCTACATTATCATCAATAGGACCACCTAAAAAATTATACGGTCTTTTAAAAGACGAGAATAAATATCATAGGCACGTTCTCCACGTCCTGACTGTTCAACTACCATAGGTACATAGTTCATATCATTCACCCCGGTCAAAAATATTACATTTAATTTTTAATTAAGCTTCTACAGCACTGTCAATGATGAAGTTAGCAGCTTTTTTGTGAAGTACAGTAGCTACTAAGTTACCAATGCTGTGGTTCTTTTTAATGATTTTGCTTACTTCTTGTGGAGTTGTACCATAAGTTGCAGCAAGTAAAGCGATTTCAGCGTTGATATCAGCGTTTTCAACTTTGATATCTTCAGCTTTTGCAACAGCATCTAACATGAGGTCAGTTTTTACTGCGATTGCAGCACTTTCTTTGTACTGTTCACGAAGTTTTGCCATATCCATGTTAGCATATTTTAAGTAAGCATCAAGGTTCATACCTTGGTTTTCAAGATTTACGGAAAGTTCTTGAATCATGTTGCTTACACGGTTTTCAACCATAACTTCTGGAATATCTACAGTGATATTGTCAGTAGCCTGTTTTAAGATTTCGTTACGGCGTTTAGTATCTGCTTCACGCTGTGCATTTTTTTCAATGTTTTCACGAAGTTTTGCTTTCATGTCTTCGATGGATTCATAAGAAGTAGATGCTTTTACGAATTCATCAGTGAGTTCAGGCATTTCTTTATGTTTAATGCTGTTAATTTTGCAATGGAATACAGCAGCTTTACCAGCTAAATCTTTAGCATGATATTCTTCTGGGAATGTTACGTTAACGTCTTTTTCTTCGCCAACTTTAAGACCAACGAGTTGATCTTCAAAAGTATCGATGAAAGAATGAGAACCGATTTGAAGTGGGTAATCTTTACCTTCGCCGCCAGCAAATGCTACACCGTCAACTTCACCTTTGAAATCTAAAGTGATGAAATCATCGTTTGCAACAGTTGCGCCTTCTTCAGCGTCAACCATTTTTGCATGGTGATTTAAGATATTTTTTACTTGTTCTTCAACTTGTTCGTCTTTTACTTCAACAGCGTCTTTAGCAACTTTTAATCCTTTGTATTCGCCAAGAGTAACTTCTGGAACAGGAGTAATAGTAGCTTTGAATACTACGTCTTTACCTTCTTCTAAAGTTACGATGTCAACCTGTGGACGGTCTACTGGATCTAAGTTTTCTTGTTTTAAAGCTTCATCAAAAGCTTTCTGTGCAACACGATCAAAAGCTTCATCTAAGATAGCTTCTTTACCGATGTTCATTTCAAGAATACGGCGAGGAGCTTTACCTTTTCTGAAACCAGGAATGTTTACACGATTTGCAAGGGATTTGCAAGCAGCTTTAATACCTTTATCAAGTTCTTCAGCTGGTACTTCAATTGTAAGTACTACCTTATGATTTTCAATCTTTTCTGTAGTAACGTTCATTGTAAAAAAAACCTCCTGTTTAACTAGTAAACCAAAATTCTTATTGTATATGTTACTGTCATTCACCTTAATAGTCACAGTACACCTACTATACTAAATGAATGATATCACAATACTTTCATAAAAACAAGTCTAAGTACAAAATACCCCAGTCTTATTGACTGGGGACCAATTTCTTATGGAGCGGAAAACGAGGCTCGAACTCGCGACCCTCACCTTGGCAAGGTGATGCTCTACCACTGAGCTACTTCCGCACTTGTCTTAACAACATAAACTATTATAAATGATAAAAAACAAAAAGTCAACACTTTTCATACTTTTAATTTATAAATTCAAACCAAATAATGCTTATAATGGATAATAATATCGTTAATGGAAAACCTATCTTTAAATATTGATTAGAAGTTACTTTTATACCCTGCTTTTTGGCAATTTCAATAACAATCAAATTCGCAATAGAGCCAAAAACTGTTAAATTGCCTGCAATTGTGGATAATAAAGCTAAAGCCTGCCATAAGATTTGTTCATCTACAGGAATGTAATATCTTAAAAGTAATACTGCTGGTACATTACTTACTATATTAGAAAGCACTATTGCCATCACTGAAAACATTGGTATTTCTTTCATATATTCTGGTGGTAAAAAACTATTTATTAAATCAAGTAAACCACTTTTTTCTACGCCAGCAATAATGATAAATAAGCCAATGAACATAATTAATAAGTTAAAATCTATATCTTCATAAACACGTTCTGGTTTTATACGAGCATTAATCAATAAAAATGCTGCCCCAAAACTTGCTGTCAATGATAAATCGAAACCAACTAAATAAAAAATAATGACAAGTGCTAATACAATTATTGTTTTACTCAATAAATATTTATGAATGATACTATTGTTATCGCTCTTATATTCAAAACTCACAGACAAATCATTTTTATATTTAAATGATATTGCTAAATAAAGCATGATTAAACCTAAAAAAGATATCGGTGCTGCTGATAAAAAATATTCTCCAGCAGGAACTTGAGATAAACTACCTATTAATACATTTTGGGGATTACCAATAAATGTACAAGCACTACCAATATTTGAAGCCATCGCAACCGCGAGCAAGTAAGGAATAGGATTTACCTTTACTTTAAAACATATCATGATAACTACAGGTGTGAATAATAAACAAACTATATCATTAATTACAATAGAAGATAAAATTCCTGACATAAAAATTACTGCTAATAATAAAGTTTTTCCTGTATGAATATGAGTGAATACTACTTTGCCTATATATGTAAAAAATCCTGCTAATTTTAAATTGCTCACAACTACCATCAATGAAAATAATACCACAATAGTTTTAGCATCAATTGCTTGAACGGCTTCTTCAAGGGACAAAATACCAAAAGCTGTCATTAACGACGCACCAATAATAGACATACCTGCTCTATCTACCCTGAATACTGGGCTTTTGCCTAAGGTAAATACAATCAAAGTAGCTAATAATATAAGTCCTGCCACTAATTCTTGAGCATCATGCATATTGCTCAATCCACCTATGGTGAATATTACTAATACCATGACCAAAATAAATCCTACAATAAATTCTTGCATAAATGGTTTCATTTTATCACCTACTTAAATTAATAATTAACAATTTATTTTAACAAAAATAATAAGCTGTATCTTATTTTATTTATCATTATAACAAAAAACCCAGTATTGCTACTGGGATATTTATTAAATGGATGTCGGAAAACGGAAGGCTACGAACTCGCGACCCTCACCTTGGCAAGGTGATGCTCTACCACTGAGCTACTCCCGCATTGTCTTGTTGCTTTAGTAAATGTATCAGCAACGTTAATTATTATATATTAACTTATATTAGATTGTCAACACTTTTTTGAAAAATTTTTGTAAGTTTTTTATAATCTTTGTAAAAATTATTGGTAAAATGGCATTTATCAGTTATAAGTGGTATAATATAGTATATTTTTAGATAAGGAAGTGTTGATATTTGGATATTCCCGAGACGGATTTATTTATTGGATTAATTTTTATATTAATTTTAATAAATGCTTTATTTATTCTCACTGAAGTGGCTATTGCTGATTCTCATAAAAATCAATTAGAAAAAATGCTTGATGAAGGTAAAAAGAAAGCTTCTGAAGCCTTAAAAATAATTGATAAACCTACTACTTATTTAATTGCTGTGCAAATAGGTAATGTTTCTTGCAACATTTTAATAGGTTTATTGACTGGCATTTCACTTGCACCATTTTTCATTCATACTTTACAAGCGATTTTTCCTGATTGCGATAATTATATAGAGCCTATTTCTCTAATCATCAGTACTTTTATCATCATATTATTATGTTCTATTTTAAGTACAACCCTACCTCGCAATATAGCCCTTACAAAACCTGAGTATTATTTACTAACTCTACTTACACCATTAAAAATATGGAAAAAACTTTTATCTCCATTTATTAGCCTATTTACTTCTATAGCTAATACTTTATTATTGATTTTGGCATCAATCCTCAAAATAATGATAGTGTTACTGAAGATGAAGTAAAAGACTTAATCGAAAAAGGTACGGAAGATGGTACTTTTGAAAAAGCTGAACAAGATATTGTTGACCGTATTTTCCATATGAGTGACCAAACAGCTTATTCTTTAATGACACCACGTACACAAATGATGTGGATTGACCTTGAAGATAGCTTAGAGGTAAATTTAAAATTTATTCAAGAACATAATCAAAATGTTTTTCTTGTAGGTAAAGATAATCTTGATGAATTTGTAGGGATTGTTTATGCTAAAGATATTTTAAATGAATTATTAGCTAATAAACCGCTTGATTTAGAAAAACTCATGCATAAGCCAATGTTTGTGCCTCGTGCCATGGAAAGCTTTCGTGTTCTTGAAAAATTCCGTGAAAGTGAAATAAATGAAGCTGTAGTACTTGACGAATACGGCGGTGTTGTAGGTTTTATCACTATCTTTGACATCATCAATGAAGTCTTAGGTGATATAACTGGTAAACCCGTTGCTAATTCCCCTCAAATCATTCAACGAGATGAACATTCTTGGTATATTGATGGACTTTTTGATATTGACGATTTCAAAGAAAAATTCGATATCGAAGTATTGCCAAATGAAGACAGTGGGCATTTCCAAACTATGGGTGGCTTTATTACTTCCTATTTTGGTTACATTCCTAAAGTCGGTGAAAAAATCATCTGGCATAAATTCCGTTTTGAAATCATCAGTATGGATAAAGCCCGCATTGACCGCATCTTAGTTACACAAATAAATAAAATATAAAAG
>ENA-OPZD01000056-OPZD01000056.1-human-gut-metagenome-genome-assembly--contig:-NODE-56-length-49779-cov-5.560924_pt1 | contig 49779 bp, 59 predicted proteins | sample MGYA00242479_ERZ504495 | MGnify/ENA primary metagenome ERZ504495 (study PRJEB26092, sample SAMD00036286) | human gut metagenome | host: Homo sapiens | study: EMG produced TPA metagenomics assembly of... | reverse complement strand
CAAAATTTTTAATGCAAAAAACTAGCACCTTTAAAAATTATTATACGTCTAACTTTAAAAGTGCAGTTTAATTAACAATATTTCTTTATTGATTAATCATCCCAACGGTCATCGTCCCAATCATCGTCATCATCATGTTCGTAGCGGTCATCGTCCCGCCAATCATCATCATGTTCATATCTGTCATCGTCCCACCAATCATCATGTTCATATCGGTCATCATCTCGCCAGTCATCATCCCAATCATCATACATGATAATGGTTTTTTCTGTATTTAGTACATCTGTTTTTAATGGAAAAGCATTTGTACTAACGGGAAAAACATCACTGCCACTAACAATAAGCACCATAAAAATTTTTTCATCTCCTTCTCCTCCGTTTCTTTTTAATTTACATATAATTATATCATTTAATTGTTAAAATTCTGTTAAATTTAAAATTTTTTTCATTATGAATAATATATCTATAAAACAGTAAATTATATTTTAATATTTATATAGTCTGAACAATTTATAAAAAAATAAATAGAACTGTACCTCACATTTGACATTTGAAGTACAGTTCTATTAAATAATTTTTTATGTTTTTATTAAAGTTTTAATTGAGTTTTGATGCGTTCTACAGCTTTTAATGTATTTTCACGGCTACCAAATGCAGTGAGACGGAAATAATTTTCGCCAGATGGGCCAAAACCCGAACCTGGAGTACCTACGATATTTGCTTCATGAAGAAGTTTATCAAAGAAATCCCAAGAAGTCATGCCTGCTGGAACTTTGAGCCATACATATGGGGAGTTTACACCACCGAAAACAGTAAGACCAAGGCTTGCTAAACCTTCACGGATAATTTTTGCATTTTCCATATAGTAGCCAACCATTTCTTTTACTTGTTTTTGTCCTTCTTCAGTAAGTACAGCTTCTGCACCACGCTGAATAATATAAGGTGTACCATTGAATTTAGTTGTATGACGGCGATTCCAAAGAGGATTTAAAGCTTGTTCTTTACCATCTTTTGTATAACCTTTAACAGCTTTTGGTAATACGATATAACCGCAACGAGTACCTGTGAAACCTGCTGTTTTAGAGAAGGAACGGAATTCAATAGCTACTTCTTTTGCACCTTCAATTTCATAGATTGTACGAGGTACATCATCTTCTGTAATATAATAAGCATATGCTGCATCATATAAAATGATAGATTTATTTTCTTTAGCATATTTAACCCATTTAGCCAATTCATCACGGGATAAAGTAGTACCAGTTGGGTTATTAGGGCTACATAAATAAATCATGTCTACATGCTGTTTTGGAAGTTCTGGAGTGAAGTTATTTTCAGCAGTACATGGCATATATACTACACCTTCAAAAGTTCCATCTTCTTTTACAAGACCTGTACGACCAGCCATGATATTTGTATCGAGATATACAGGATATACAGGGTCAGTAATAGCAATAGTATTATCTACGCCAAAAATTTCTTGGATATTACCGCAGTCAGATTTTGCACCATCGCTGACAAAAATTTCATCAGCTTCGATATCTACACCACGAGATTTATAAATTACATCACGAATTTTTTCACGTAAGAATGCATAACCTTGTTCAGGGCCATAACCGCGGAAAGTTTCTTTATTAGCCATTTCATCAACAGCTTTATGCATAGCTTCAATACTAACTTGTGGTAATGGTAATGTAACGTCACCGATACCTAAGCTAATAACTTCAGCTTCTGGATTTTCAGCTTTGAATTTCTGCACACGATGTGCAATTTCAGCAAAAAGGTAACTACCTTGTAATTTTAGATAATTTTCATTAACTAATGCCATTTATAATCCTCCTAAATACTTTTATTTATCTCTAAATAAAATTCATTCTTATTTATTATACAGTATTTGGCATATTTAAACAATGTATACTTGTTTAGTCAAATTCAAATAAATTTAAACTAACAAAAAAAGCTGTCTCTAATCTAGAATTAGAAACAGCTTTTATTTTTTATATTAGAGATTGCTTTTTGCAACTTCAACAAGTTTAGCAAATGCAGCTGCATCGTTGATAGCAACGTCAGCTAACATTTTACGGTTAACTTGAACACCAGCTTTTGTTAAACCGCAGATGAAACGGCTGTAGGACATACCGTTTGCACGAGTAGCAGCATTGATACGAGCGATCCAAAGTTTACGGAATTCACCTTTTTTCGCACGACGGTCTCTACGTGCATAGTAAAGAGCTTTCATAACGAGTTCGTTAGCTTTTTTGAACTGTTTGCTTCTAGCTCCTCTATAACCTTTAGCTAATTTTAAGATTTTTTTATGACGTGCATGAGCGGTTACGCCACTTTTTACTCTTGGCATTATTTACCCTCCTAAATTTCAACAATAAATGATTAATTAAGCGTATGGAAGCATTTTGCTTACACGTTTATGATCAGCAGCAGTGATGATAGCTGCTTTACGTAAATTACGTTTACGTTTTGGTGATTTCTTTTCTAAAATGTGGCTTTTGAAAGCTTTATTACGTTTGAATTCACCAGAACCAGTAGCTGTAAAACGTTTAGCTGCAGCTCTGCGAGTTTTAATTTTTGGCATTAGTGTTTCCTCCTTTAGTTTGCACTTTAGGTGCTAAAATCATAATCATATTTTTACCTTCAAGTTTAGGTTCGCGTTCAACAGTAACAGCATCTTTCATTGCTTCAGCGACCTTCAATAAAAGCTCTTTACCCATTTCAGGATGAGAAAGCTCACGGCCACGGAACATTATTGTAGCTTTTACTTTATTGCCTTCAGCAATAAAACGCATAGCATTTTTAACTTTGAAGTTAAAATCGTGTGTTTCAATACCAGGACGAAGTTTTACTTCTTTTACACTGATAACCTTCTGTTTTTTCTTCGCTTCTTTTTCACGTTTTTGTTGTTCATAGCGATATTTTCCGAAATCCATGATTCGGCAAACAGGTGGTTTCGCTTTTGGAGCAACTTCTACTAAGTCTAAATGAGCTTCTTCTGCTTTGCGAAGAGCATCTCTTGTAGACATAATACCAAGCTGTTCTCCCTGAGCATCTGTCACACGAACTTCTCTAGCGCGGATTTCGCCATTAATTCTTAAAGTTTCTTTACTAATAGAAAACACCTCATTATTTATATATTATTTTTATTATATACACAAAAAAGAGGATGACGCACGTCACCCTCTGATATTACAAATTAAAATATACGTTAAAACGTTTTTGTTTTAATTAGTAACCCTAGTGACTAGCACGCCATAAGGTGAGAAGCGGTGACTTCTTCTTGTGCAATACGTTGCAATTCAAATACAACGTAACTTAATATATCACAAACTCTATATACTGTCAATAAAAATTTTTCAAATACAACTCTTATTTCTATTAATCCCTATATTTATTAGCATTTCTTTTTTATTATAGCTTCTAAAATCTTGTTATTCAAGGATATAAAAAAATTTTACCAGGCGATTTATTTTTATTAGTTATATAAAAAATAGCCTATAAAGCTTATATTGCTTAGCTTTATAGACTATTTATTAAAAATTCACTTGGTAATTTTTTATTTAAGCTTGTAATGCTCCTACAAGTTCATTTACATCTTCAATATTATGTTTTTGCATATATTCAGCGATACCATCTGTAATTACTTTTAATGCTGATGGATCAATGAAGTTATGTGCTCCTACTGCGACTGCTGTTGCACCTGCAAGCAAGAATTCAATAGCATCTTCTGCACTTGCAATACCGCCCATACCAATGATTGGAATGTTTACAGCTTTTGCTACTTGCCATACCATACGAAGTGCTACAGGTTTTACAGCAGGGCCAGAAAGACCACCTGTGATATTGCCAAGTAATGGTTTTCTTGTATTGATATCTATTGCCATACCAGTCAATGTATTAATCATAGAAATAGCATCTGCACCAGCTTCTTCTACTGCTTTCGCCATCTGCACAATATCTGTTACATTTGGAGAAAGTTTTACAATTACAGTTTTTTTAGTATGAGTTTTTACTGCATGAGTTACTGCTGCTGCTGCTTTTGGGTCTGTACCAAAAACGATACCGCCTTCTTTTACATTTGGACAAGAAATATTTACTTCTACAGCATCTACACCGTCAATATCCAAACGCCATGCCATTTCAGCATATTCTTCTACAGAACCTGCGGAAATATTTACGATAACAGCAGTATTATATTTTTAATTTTTGGTAAGATATCATAAATAAAAGCATCTACACCTGGATTTTCAAGACCGATACAGTTGAGCATACCAGAAGGAGTTTCTGCAATTCTAACGCCAGGATTACCAGCACGAGGTTTTGGTGTAACGCCTTTAGTAACGATTGCACCGATTTCATTTACATCAAGAAAATCTTCATATTCTCTACCAAATCCGAATGTTCCTGAAGCTCCCATTACAGGATTTTTTAATTCAAGATTACCAATCTTTACAGATAAATTCATTAAAATACCTCCTTAGCTTCAAAAACTGGGCCTTCTGTGCAAACTTTACGACGTTTTTTAGTGAGTTTACCTTCAAAAGTACAGCCAAGACATACGCCAATACCGCAAGCCATGCGTTTTTCTAATGATACTTGGCAATCAATATCATGTTCATAAGCGAGTTTTGCCACGCCTTCCATCATGATATTTGGACCACAAGTATAAATAGTGTCAATATTATTTTCTTTTAAGATTTCAGGCATTAATTGGATAGTAAAACCTTTAAATCCTACAGAACCATCATCTGTTGTGATATAAATTTTATCAGCATATTCTTTTAAATATTCTTCCCAGAATACTTCATCTTTATTTTTACCACCGATAAGTAAAATAGGTTTTTGGTCTTTGAGCAAGCGAGATAAATAGATAAGTGGAGCAATACCTACACCACCGCCTACGAGCAATGGACGACCTTCTTTTAATTTGAAACCATTACCGATAGGACCTAAAATACTAAATTCTTCGCCTTCTTTTAATCTAGAATATTCAGCTGTACCTTTACCGACAATACGATAAATTAAAGTGATTGTACCTTCGTTTTTATCTACATCTGCAATACTGAATGGACGACGCAAAAAGTTTTCACTATGCAAAGTCTTCACATGAACAAACTGACCAGGTTCAGCAAGATTTGCAATTTCTGGAGCTTTGATAACCATGTGTTTTACATTTTCATTTACTGCTTTGTTGAGCAAAATTGTTCCTGTTACTACAAGCTTTTTCAAAAGAAACCCTCCTACTTTTTACACATTATACTTTATAATCATAATACTATATAACTAATTTTTTCGCAAAATTTCTCAGCTAAAAATAATTTTATTTTCATTAATCTATTTAAATTTATTTTACTTTTTCCAATTTAATTTTTCTAAAATTTGCTTTGTATGTGTTGTTATATATACACCTAATAAAATAACTACTGCGCCTAAACATTCTTCCATAGTAATTATTTCATTTAATGTTATTGAAGCTGTAACAATCCCCACAATAGGCATGATATTTAAAAATATGGAAGCTGTACTTGCACCTACATTTTTTACACCAATATTCCAAAATATCATTGCTCCTACACCACCGAGCCATACAATATATGCAAATGAAGCCATAGCTTTCATAGATAAATCTGGTATAAATAAACCACAAGTAAAATGACCATAGATTGCAATAAAAATCGCACCAAATACTCCTGCCCATGCTGTAACAGATAATACAGACATCTTCTTCATCACGCGAATGCTGATTAAACAATAAATTGCCCAACTTAATTGAGCTACAAAAAATAATATATCTCCCAAATTAAATGAAATATGTAAAATAATATCTAGATTTCCATTGCTGATTAAATACAATGTTCCTGATATTGAAATTATAATTCCAATCCATTGCAATAAAGCCAGCCTTTCACGCAAAAATACAAAAGCTAATAAAGATGTAACAGCTGGCGTCATAGCAGCAATCAAAGTGGCATTAGCTACTGTAGAATATTGTAGCCCTGTAAATTGTGAACCATTATTCAAACTAACGCCTGTTATCCCCATAATTATAAGTGGCAACCAACAACTTTTGGGCGGTATAAAATCTTTTTTATGTGTAATTTTCATCAATAAAAATAAAGTAGCACTAAGTAATAAATATCGGAAAGATACTAAAGTAGGTGGGTTCATCTCCGCTACAATGAATTTCACCACTACAGGCTGAAAACCCCATAAAATTCCAGCCAAAGACAACAACACATAAGCTTTATTTTTCAAAATAACATCTCCATTTAACTAAAACCTAAGTCATCATTATAACATATCCCTATAACGAGATTAAACATAAAATATATTCTAATACTTGCCACTATGCTATAATAAGTTATTATTACTTTTCTTTTATACAAAAGAAAAACGAAGCAAAAATAAAAATCCCACGATATTGATTTTACTTTAATAAATATAAAATAATATGTAATATTTATTTTCCACATTCTAAAATCTTATCTGTAATACTTTTAATATAGTTCTTAGGATTTTTAACACTTTAATTTGTTGTTATTTAATTTATTTTTTATACAAAAGAAAAATGTATTTTATAATTCTTAGGAGGGATAATTTTTTTATGTATGATTTGGCTTTAAAAAATGGTTTTATTGTTAATGAAAATGAAATCTATCTAGGAAATATTTATATACAAGATGAAAAGATTGTTGAAATTTCTTTAGCAGATAAGCCTGCTACTGAGGTTTATGATGTTTCTGGTAAATATCTTTTACCTGGCTGTATTGATACGCATTGTCATTTTCGTGACCCTGGAGCTACTGCTAAGGAAGATTTTACAACTGGCACACAAGCTGCTATTGCCGGTGGTGTAACTACTGTATTTGATATGCCCAATACAAATCCTTCTGTTTTAAATGAGCAAGATTTATTGCAAAAAGTAAATTATTTTGCTCCTAAAGCTTTTGCTGATTATGGTATTTGGGGGCTTTCTTTAGGTGAAATCAACCTTGGCGATTTACCTAGACTTTGTGAAGCTGGTGCTAGTGCTGTAAAATTCTTCTGGGGATATGCTATAAATGCCAAAACAAAAGCTTTAATTTATAATTACAATCCTAAAGATGAAGATATTATCCCACCTCTTGGCGATGGTGAAGTCTATGAAATTTTTGAACAAATGGCAAAAACAGGAAAAATAAATCGCCATTCATGCTGAAAATATTGAATTAATTCAAACTTTAACTAAACGTCTTCAACAATCTGGTAAAAAAGATTACGAAGCTTTAATCCAATCTCGACCAGCTCTAGCAGAAGCTTTGACTATCCAAACAGCTAGTCTACTTGCTAAAGCCACTGGTGCTAGACTTCATATTCTTCATTTGACTTCTAAAATGGGAATGGAAGCAGTCGCTCAAGCAAAGGCTAATGGTGTAAATATAACTGCTGAAACTTGCCCACAATATCTATTTTTATCTGCTAAAGATTACGATAGTGTAGGACCAATGATGAAAGTATATCCTGTCATCAAACATGAAGAAGATAGACTTGCACTTTGGCAAGGATTGAAAAATGGCACTATAGATTTTATCGCCTCTGACCATGCACCACATATCATCAGTGAAAAACAAGGTGATTTATTCTCCATTCCTGCTGGCATGTGCGGTGTAGAAACTATGCTTCCATTAATGCTCAATGAAGTAAATAATGGTCATATCACTTTACCTTTCTTAGTGAAAGTCATGGCTAAAAATGTAGCTGATATCTATAATTTACCAAATAAAGGTAATTTAGAAATCGGTAAAGATGCTGATATTGTAGTTGTTGATATGAATAAAGTCGATACTATTGAAAATGAAAAACTTCACAGCAAACAACCGCTAACTGCTTTTGCTGGTAGAAAAATCAAAGGCTGGCCTATCAAAACATTTTTACGCGGTCAATTAGTTGTGGATAATAATAAAATCTGCCAAGATAAAGCTTGTGGTAAATGGATAAAATAATTAAATTTTAAATAAAAAAGCTCTTAACAGCAAAAACTGCACTCAAAAATTTTTGGAGATGCAGTTTTTTTCTAAATACTCAAATGAAACTCTTTTTCACAAATGGATAACTTATTATAAACATGGTAATATTACACAACTGCTTCATAAAAATCATAAATACATTTCTCTTTCAAACAAAAATTATTAAATATAAACATTACTAAAAAAGTAAAGTATCTATGAAAAAACACAAATTTTAAAAAACCATCTTAATAAAATTGTTAATTTAATTGATAATCATAATTATATTGTTATAATTAAGGTAAAAACTTTATAAATGAGGTTTTAATATGTTATTAAAAATAGAAAATTTAGGAATGGTAGATAGAGCCAATATAGAAGTAAATGGTATAACAATAATAGCTGGAGATAATAATACAGGAAAATCTACTATAGGTAAAGCTTTATTTGCGATATTTAATGCTTTATGTAATAGTGAAGAAAAAATAAAAGATTTACGTAGACAAGAATTGAGAAAAAATATTCAACGTATATGTATGGATTGTTTTGATAAAGAAGATTTACAAATTAATTTATTTGAAATAACCCGAAGTTTATCAAGAAATTTATCAAATCAATTAATATATAATGAAAATATTAATATAGAAGATAAAATAAAATCAATAATAGATCTTTATCAAATAGAATTTACAGAAGAAAGTTTAAAAGATTTACAAATTAAAATAAAAAATTCTGTTGCTAAAATAATGAATGTATCAGAAACAGATTTACAAAAAGAATTTTTACAAAGATATTTTTTAGAAGTATTTAATGAACAAATTAATTCTTTATTTAATGTAAATTCTATAATGGATATTGTATTAACTATTAAAGATAGAGATATAAAAATTAAATTTAGTAATGATAGATGTATGGAATTAGAAGTACCGTATAAAATATTACATGAAGCTTTTTATATAGATGATCCGTTTATTATAAATTCATTGAATACAAAATCACTATCAATATCATTTTATAGAGGAAGATATTTTTCAGTAGAACAAAGACATTTGATTGATAGTATAGAAAAATATGATAGATTAAAAAATGAAAATGTATTCGCTTCATTATTTGCTGAAAAATCATTAGAAGAAATATATGCTATATTAAATGATGTAGTTGAAGGAAATATTTTATTTCAGGATAATAATATTAGTTTGCAAAGTAAAAAATTCAATAAACCTATTAATATAAATAATTTATCCACTGGTTTAAAAGCTTTTGTTATATTAAAGATATTATTAGAACGAAACATTTTAAAAGAAAAAGATGTACTTATATTAGATGAACCCGAAATTCATCTTCATCCTAAATGGCAAATGCAATATGCACAAATCATTGTATTGTTGCAGAAATTTTTTGATTTAAGTATTATTGTAACAACACATAGTGCAGATTTTTTAGCTGCTATTGAGTATTATGCTAAGAAATATAAAAATATTGATAAATGTAAATTTTATTTAGCTAAAAATGAAGATAATTTTAATACTTTTATTGATGTAACAAATGAAACAGAGAAAATTTATAAACAAATGTTTATACCAAAATTTCATTTAGATGAACTTAATTATGAATTGGAAGAAAATGAAGATGAATAATTATCAAAAGTTTATTTTGTTATTACAGAATTATCTTAAAGAAAATTTAGCTATTAGTGATGATGATATACAAAGATATTCAATAAAATTTTTGTCTGATATGAAAAATGCTTCATTGGATGATAGTAACAATAATTATTTATATAATGGAGATAAAAAATTAAGTGTTATAAAAATGGATGATTTTACAGATTGTTATCGTCAAATAAAGAGTAATCAAATAAAGAATGATACCATTGAGAAAGAAAATAATATAAACGCAGTAGATGCATTTCTTATTAATAAAGATAATATATGGTTTTTGATTGAGTTTAAAGATGCAGAAATAAAATCTGGTAAATCAAAGATTAAACACAATATTATTCGAAAAGCGTATGGAAATTGGTATATGTTACTGGATATCTTATATAATATGAAAGATAAAAATTTTATGGATAACTTTGATTATGAAAATCCAATTGAGTTTGCTAAAAATAATGTAGTGTATATATTAGTTTGTTCAGGAGAAAATAATTCACAAATACAAAGATTTGTGAGTGATGCCAAAAGTGAAAAAAGGTATTATACTCCACCATTTATGAATAAATTAAAATGGTATCTATTTAAAGACGCTTATGTTTATACAGAACTATATTTTGAAAAAGAATTTGTAAATAAATTTAAATATGAATAAATATCTTTATTTTTCGAACTGCACTCCAAAAATTGGACAAAAATAATTTTTGGAGTGCAGTTTTTACTAAATATTTAAATGAAACTTCTTCATAAATATAATAAAAGAAATAATAATAAATCATTCTACATTTAGAATAAAAATTATAGTATACGAAATTATTAAAAAAGAAGGTATTTTCCAAAAAGTAATTGCTTAAATAATACCATAATAAAAACCAAATTATTCTATTAAAAATTTTATAAAATCTTATGATAAAAAATAAACAAAAAGACTTAGTCCTATAAAATATAGAACTAAGTCTTTTTAGCAAATTAATATTTCTATGGTAAAAACTATTAAGAGCTTTTATTTTTATTGATTACTGAGCTTTTGTTTTAATTTCTTCAAGAAGATTGTTGATAAATTCATCAGTATCCATAGTAACAGTATCTTTTCACGACGTTTACGAACAGAAATATTTTATTTCTAATTCGGATTCACCTACGATAATGCTGTATGGAACTTTTTTAACTTGAGCTTCACGGATTTTGTAACCGATTTTTTCATTGCGGTCATCAACTTCTACACGAATGCCGAGGTCAAACATTTTGCGTTTGATTTCATAAGCATAATCAACATATTTATCGCTGATAGGTAAGATTTTAACCTGTACAGGAGCGAGCCATACTGGAAATGCACCAGCATAGTTTTCAATCAAGATACCAATGAAACGTTCGATACTTCCGTATACTACACGGTGAATCATTACTGGACGATGTTTCTGACCATCTTCACCGATATAAGTGAGATCGAATTTTTCAGGCATTAACATATCAAGCTGAATTGTACCACACTGCCAAGTACGACCGATAGAGTCAGTTAAATGGAAGTCGATTTTTGGACCATAGAAAGCGCCATCGCCTTCGTTGATAACGTATTTAAGACCACGATGTTCAAGTGCATTTCTAAGTGCATTAGTTGCAGTTTCCCAAACTTCATCAGAACCCATAGAGTCTTCAGGACGTGTGCTGAGTTCTGCATGATAAGTTAAACCAAATGTGCTATAAACTTTATCAAATAAGTCAATAACTCTTTGGATTTCATCTTCAATCTGGCTAGGTAACATAAAGATATGAGCATCATCTTGAGTGAAGTTACGTACACGCATTAAACCATGTAATGCACCAGATAATTCATGACGATGTACAAGACCAAGTTCACCAAGGCGAAGTGGTAAATCACGATAGCTGTGTTGCTGTGTTAAATAAACAAGCATACCACCTGGGCAGTTCATTGGTTTAATCGCATAATCTTCACCATCAATTTTTGTGAAGTACATATTTTCTTTATAATGATCCCAGTGACCAGAAGTTTCCCAAAGTTTACGGTTCATAATCATTGGAGTTTTAATTTCCTGATAACCAAATTGACGATGAACTTCACGCCAGTAGTTGATGAGTTCGTTTCTGATTACCATACCATTTGGATGGAAGAATGGGAAGCCTGGACCTTCTTCATGTAAGCTGAATAAATCGAGTTCTTTACCGAGTTTGCGGTGATCACGTTTAGCAGCTTCTTCAAGCATTTTTAAGTAAGCATCTAAATCAGCTTGTTTTTCAAATGCTGTACCATATACACGTTGAAGCATTTTATTTTTTTCGCTACCGCGCCAATAAGCACCAGCAACAGATTGTAATTTAATAGCTTTTACTTTACCTGTAGATACTACGTGTGGACCTGCACAAAGGTCAGTGAATTCACCTTGGCTATACATAGTGATCATTGCATCTTCTGGTAAATCATTGATTAATTCTACTTTATAGCTTTCGCCTTCAGCATTGAAGAAATCAAGTGCTTCCTGACGAGTAACTTCTTTACGTACAATTGCTAAATTTTCTTTAACAATTTTTTTCATTTCTTTTTCGATTTTTGCTAAATCTTCAGTGCTAAGCTGATGATCCATATCAAAATCATAGTAAAAACCATTGTCAATTGCAGGACCAATTGCAAGTTTTACATTTTTATCGCCATAAAGACGTTTTACAGCTTGAGCTAAAATATGAGAAGCACTATGACGAAGTGCCCAACGACCATCTTCATCTTCAAAAGTTAAAATTTCTACTTGATGCTCTCCATCTATAACAGTCATTAAATCTTTAGTTTCTCCATCAATTTTACAAGCTAAAGCTTTTTTTGCTAAAGAATTACTAAAGGATTTTACAAAATCAAGAACAGTAGTGCCTTCAGCTACTTCACGAACAGCACCATCTTTTAATGTGATATTTGCCATTTTATTAACCTCCTAAAAAAATAAAAAGCCTCCATCCCAAAACTAGGGACGAGGCTTGTAGTTCGCGGTTCCACCCTGTTTGCCATAAAATATGACCAACTCAAAAATGATAACGGAATTTCTCCGGCAAAACTTAATAAATAAATCTAAATTTATAGTTCAGCTTTGCAGTTTGAAAGTGGTAATCAAAGAGTATGCTTAAGAAGTTTCCAGCCTCGACTTCTCTCTCTGTGAACATATAATTCTTTAATCATGTCTTTCGCATTACTTTTACATATATCTTTATGATGTCTTCATTATAATAAAGCAGTATCTCAATGTCAAGAGTTATTCTTTTTTCTCATTTCTAAAATTCCTATCAAAATAATATACTTATAAGATATTATCTATTTATTATAATATTTATTTTAATTTAAATTTAATCTATTTTTAATCTGTACTTTAATCATATTTTAATCTAATCAGATTATACTATATACATAACTCAATAAAGTTATATAAGTTTTTGCTCTCCGATAGGTTTCTCTCCCTATCGGTTTTTTTTTTGCCTTCACAAGATACATATATAAAATTAAAATAATATATATACACCAAAATAAAGGAGATGTTACTATGTTTTTTGATGTAGATAAGCTACATTGGACTCGTAAACCTTTATCATTTAGTATAACTAAAGATAAAATCGAAATCATAACTTCACCTCATACTGATTTATGGCAAAGAACATATTATCACTTCAGAAATGATAATGCTCCTGTGCTACAGATGAATACAAGTGAAGAATTCTTTTCATTTACTATTAAGACAGATTTTGATAGCAAAATTCGATTTGACCAATGCGGTATCGTCTTATATTTAGATAGTGAAAACTGGCTCAAAGCTTCCGTTGAATATGAAAATGAAGATATTCAACATTTGGGTAGTGTTGTTACTAATAAAGGATATTCTGATTGGGCAACAACTGTAATTAATAGTTCTATAAAATCCATTTGGTATAGATTGAGTCGCCGAAAAGATGATTTTCGCATAGAATATTCTCTTGATGGCATAAATTATAATCAAATGCGTATATGTCATCTTTGGGAAGCTTCTGGTGATATCCAATTTGGCATTTATGCTTGTAGCCCAGAAAATTCTTCATTTAAAGCTACATTTACTGATTTCAAAATGACAGAATGTATTTGGCAAGCTCACGACGGTCAACAACCTGACGAAGATATTACTTATTAAAGGAATGTTATTTTATGAATACACTTATCGCCAAAAATTTAAATATTCTCATTGATTTTTTAGCTAAAAGAGATTTAACTGCACTAGCTCCCGATAAATTACAAGCGAAATACAAAATAAATCAAGCCGATTTGTTGATTTTATTCGGTGGTTCTATTCCTGAAGGTGCTGATGTATTTGCTAAAGCTCATCAACAAAATATAGCTAAAAATTATCTTTTAGTCGGCGGTGCTGGTCATACTACAGAAGCACTCCGCCAAAAAATGCAATCATCTTTAGCCGATATAGATATTTCCACTAAATCTGAAGCAGAAATCTTTGCCCTTTATTTAAAAAACAAATACAATATCACAGATTGTTTACTAGAAACTAAATCCACTAACTGCGGTAATAATATCACTAATACTCTAGCACTTTTAAAAAATCTAGATTTAAAACCCAAATCCATCATTTTTATGCAAGATGCTACTATGCAAAATCGCATGGACGCAGGTTTCGAAAATATTGTCCTTGTGATACTACTTTAATCAATTATGCCACATATAAAGTTCATTTCACTGTTCAAAATGATAAATTATGTTTAGAACAAAATAATATCTGGCAAATGTGGAATATTGATAAATATATTGAGCTACTCATGGGAGAAATTCCTCGTCTTACAGATAATATCAATGGTTATGGCCCTCAAGGTAAAGATTTTATCGCCCATGTAGATATACCACAAGAAGTCCATAGTGCTTATCAATATCTCTATCAACATTTAAATATCAAAACACGCCAGGCAAATTCACTTTATGCTACAAAATAAAGAAAGTGTCTACTTATTATATTTTATCTTCACGGCAAAATATAATTTAGTAGACACTTTTTTTAAGCTAAAATCTCTGTTAAAGCATCAATTAATTCATCATTTTCTTCACGAGTTCGCACTGCAAAACGCACGAAATACTCATTTAATCCTGGATAGTTTTCACAATTACGAATAGCTATACCATATTCTAATAATTTTGCTTTTAACTCATTAGCTGTCATATTTGTTTTTTCTATATTCACTAAAATAAAATTAACAGTTGGCTCATATACTTTCAATTTATCAAAAGTCTCTAGTTCTTCATAAAGATAATTTATCTCTGTTCTTGTATATGTTCTACTGCGACGCTGATATACTTTATCCTCTAAAGCTACCATACCTGCAATCTGTGCTAAAGAATTCACATTCCATGGGTCTTTTGCCTGATAAAGTGGGTCTAAAACTTCATGATCTGTAGCTGCAAAACCTAAGCGAAGTCCTGGTAATGCATAAAATTTAGTCAAAGAATGCAATACAAATAAATTATGATATTTTTCCACTAAAGGAAGTACAGAAAAAGCTTCACTAGTTTTGATAAAATCCATAAAAGACTCATCAACAACTACAAAACAGCCATTATTTTCAGCATGTTCAATCAAAAGCTCCATATCTTCTACAGTAAATAACGTACCTGTTGGATTATTAGGATTGCCGATAAATAAAATATCGTTGCCTTTTATATTCACGATTAAATCTCGCATAGGAGAATTAAATTCCTGTTTTTCAGATAACATCACATAATTTATATTCGCTCCAGAAGCTTTGGCTGCTCTTTCATATTCACTAAAACCTGGAGATACAATCAATGCATTTTTAGGCTTTAATATATGACAAAGTATATATAATAATTCTACTGCACCATTACCTACGATAATTTTATCTGCACTGATACCATAATTTTCGGCGATTTTACCACAAAGCTCTCTTGCATCTGGCTCTGGATAATGAATTATATCATCAATATGGTCAACAATCGCTTTTTTTATATTTTATGACATCCATATGATTTATTATTAGTCACTGAAATTCTATGATTTTATCTACATTTTCTTGTGCCATTATTTTTTTTAAATCTCCGCCATGCTCAAACTTTTGCATAATTTACTCTCTTTCTATGATAATTCCACCAGAAATCATTTTTACTAAATTTAAATAATGTAAATCAAAACATTCACTTAATATTTTTTGTTTACATTCTTCAATTAAACTTTCTTCACAATTATCATCAAATAATACACCAATGACAGTGCCACTGTGAGCAACATTTACACCTATTGCCTGATAATCTTCGGATATTATCATGATATCTTCTAATTGCTTTTTATATAATATTTTTTGATTTGCATATGCACTCATAACGCAAGCTTTGCCGATGTATTTATTATTTTTCTCTTTAAAGCCTAAACGCAAATAATCTAAAGCTTCTTTAATTGTATTTTCATTTTCTTGATACAAGCGTTTCAAATCCTTGCGACGATTAAAAGATAAAGTATCGACCTTGCCACCGCAATCAAACATCAATATCTTAATCTTAGGTGCTAAACCTAAATGCTCTAAAACTTGACCATTCAAATGATTGTATCTGACAATGCCTTTACAAAAAATACCATCAGTTGGCTCAATGCTTGTTGCAATCTTTGATATTTCATCTTGAGATAATATCCGTTTACAAGAAAGAGCTGTCAGTTGACAAATACTTGCAATATCTGCACTACTTGAAGCCATGCCCTTTCCTGTCAACAATTCTGTAGTCAAACAAAATTTTGCATAAGATTTAGTGCCCAGATAATCAAGCGTTTTATTGCGTGCCAAACGAGCTTTATATGGTAAATAGGAAAAATATTTTGTTATACTCGCCTTGGTATACATTGAAATAGGACAAGTAACTAAAAAAGGTATATCATCAATCATGCCTTGTACTAACTCGCCACAAGAACCTGGTATTTTAACACTAAGACCCATGCAAAAATTCTCCTTAACCAATAATAAATTTATCTTCAGGATAGCGAATTTTATTTTTCTTCTTACGAATAACAAGTGCCATCGCAAAAGAAATAATACCAATTCGTCCCATCAACATTACAAAAATAATTACAATTCTACTAGAAGCATCCATTTCATTTATCGTACCTGTAGGCAGACCTACAGTAGCAAACATAGATACAGACTCAAATAAGATTTTAGACAAAGCAATATCTTCTGTCAAACATAAAAACATTGACATCAAAAATACGACAATCGCACTGACAAAGAAAATACTCATCGCACGGAAAATGACAATCGGTGGTACAGTACGCTCAAAGATAACAACATCTTCACGACCGCGAATGAGCGACCAAATCGCTGCAAAAATAACAGCTATAGTAGTAGTTTTAATACCGCCACCTGTTGAAGCTGGCGAACCGCCAATAAACATCAAAAACATAATCAACAATAAACTAGGTTCTGTCAATGAGCCTATATCGAGCATTGAAAATCCTGATGTTCTAGCCATCGAAGCCATGAATGTACTTACCATCACTTTATCAAATAAACCTAAATCGCCTAAAGTATTTTGATTTCCATATTCCAAGATAAAAATAAATACACTGCCGATAAGAATTAAAAAACCAGTAGTAACAAGTACAAGCTTACTATTAATACTCAATTTTTTGCCATTTGCGCTTTTGATAGATATCTAATAAAACAGCAAAACCCAATCCACCACAAACAACTTCTATCAATAATATTAGATTAAAAAATGGGTGAAAAATATAATCTGCAAAATTACTTCCACCTAAAATATCAAAACCTGCATTACAAAAAGCCGATACAGAATGCCAAAAACCAAAATAAATAGCTGTGCCTACACTATAATCTTGACAGAAAATAATTGTTAAAATAACTCCACCAATAAATTCAAAAGCAACAGTCATTTTCACAATGCTGATTACAAGTCGCACTACTCCAGCCACTGACCATCTTTGCAATGACTCTTGAATTAATAATCTATCTCGAAGTTGAATGCGTTTACCCATCACCACTGCCAAAATAGTAGTGATAGTCATAATTCCTAAAGCTCCAATTTGCACCAAAATAATAATTATTATTTGCCCAAATACAGAAAAATTATCACCTAAACTAAATATGGAAACACCCGATACACATACTGCTGACGCTGACATAAATAATGCATCGACAAAACTCAAAGGCTCGATATCTACCACTGTAATCGGCAACATCAACAACATAGTACCAGTCAATATTATTATCCCATAACTACATAAAACAATCTGGTATGGATTTAATTTTCTAATATATTTCATCATTTTATCTAAACCTAAAACTTATTAATCAACCTACCCCAATACGCTCTGAAGGATATCCGATTTTAGCTGTTTTTCGATTGCGCATAGCAATAGCCATCAAAAAATGTAAGTACGCCTAGACGACCAATAAACATTATTAAAACCAATATGGACTTACCATAAACAGTCAAACTAGAAGTAATTCCTGTGGATAAACCTACAGTAGCCAATGCCGATGTAACTTCAAATAATATTTTTATAAATGGAAAATCTTCTGTCAAACATAAAAACATTGTTCCTAAAACTACTAAAGCTGCTGCTATATAAAAAATAGCCAAAGATTTTACAATCAAATCATGTTCAATACGTCTTTTAAACAATGTAACTTCTTCATTGCCACGAATGATAGAGGTAACTGTCGCAAAAATTATCGCAAAAGTTGTAGTTTTTATCCCACCACCAGTAGAACCAGGAGATGCCCCTAAGAACATCAATATAATGATAAAAAATAACGAAGCTTCATGTAATGCTCCTGTATCCATCAAAGTATATCCTGCTGTACGTGAAGTTGTAGATAAAAAGAAAGTCCCTATTAACTTATGCCACCAATCCCAATTACCAATCGTATTTTCATTATTATATTCTAAAAAGAATAATACTATCGTACCAATTACCAATAAAATCAAAGTCGTCAATAAAGCAACTTTAGCATGCAAAGAAAACATCTTCCAATTATGTTTTTGGTAAAGTTCTACTGTTACACCATAACCAATACCGCCTAATATAATCAAAAAAGCGATGACTAAACAAAATAAAGGGTCAGTATTATATTTAAAAATATTAGTACCGCCAAAAATATCAAAACCAGCATTACAAAACGCTGATATAGAATGCCAAAACGCCATATATATCCCATGTAATCCATAGTCAGGATATAGGCGAAAAGATAGTAATACGCCACCTACAAATTCAATACATAAAGTGGTCTTTACCAATAATTTAATTAATTTTACAACGCCCCCAACAGTCAACCTGTTCAATGATTCTTGAGCTATTAACCTACTTCTAAGCTGAATACGCTTTCCCAAAATCAAGGCAAATACTGTCGTCATTGTCATTACACCAAAACCGCCAATTTGAATCAACATAATAATTACTAATTGCCCAAATGTAGAAAAATATTGACCAGTATCCACCACAATTAAACCAGTAACACATACAGCTGATGTTGCAGTAAATAAAGCATCTATAAACGATAGACTGCTACCATCATTAGATGCTATAGGTAACATCAATAAAAATGCACCTACTAATATTAAGCCTAAAAAAGAAAAAACTAAAACTTGATAAGGACTTAACATCAATAGCCAATTATTAATACTCTTGGGAATTTCTGCCTGTTGCAAAATTAATTCCTCCTAATTGTTCACTAATTGCAATAACCAAAAAGCAAAAAAGCCTATGATACCGCCAACGATAGAGCCGTTTAAACGTATCCATATCATATCTGTTTCGACTTTATCGTACACTAACTCATTTAATTGCTTATCTGTTAATCCTTCTAAAAATTTACGTGCTAATTCTAAGATTACATCTTCACCTTTTAAAGCACTACGATGAACAACATCTAATACAAAACGATTTATTTTTGATTTAAATTCATTATTTGTATTTAATTTTTCGATACATCTATCTATTTCTTCACTTAAAATCTGTTCTATCGTCTGATAAAGCTTATTCTCTCTATTATTATTAGCTAATAGATATTCACAAAAATTGCGCAAAGAATTTTGTAGAATTTTTTCTACAATACCCATTTCCACAAAACTATCACGCAAAGTATTCAAGCTATCAACCCAATTTTCATCATCGCGAATATTCATCAAAGCTTCTTCATATAAATTTATGAGATTTGCATATAATTCGCCATCTTTATCGCTGACATCATCTAATAAATCTAAAATACGTTCATGAATTATCAAAGATAATTCATCTGGGTCTAAAGTATTTGTCGCTAAAGCCAAAGATAACATCAGACCGCCTAGACCACTTTCATATTGCTTTTGATAATTTTCAAGAAAAGCATCTATTATAGCTTTTCCTTCTCTTCCTGAAAAATATCCTTTCAAGAAATTTATACCTTTATCTACAGCGAGCTGACTATTTTCACTTTTGAGCAATACGCCCATTAAATTATGCGATAAATCACCCATAGACTCTTTTAAAATAAGCTGAGCTATTTTTTCACTGTTTTTTTGCGCTACTTTAGCAGTATCTATTTCAGCGATTTTTTTCACTAAAAACTGCATAACTTCATTTAATATATATTTTTTATTATCAGGATTTTTAGCCCAATTTAAGCCCCATGATAATAAATCAGCATTGCATATACGTCTATAAATCTTGCGCTTAGATAAAAATTCTGTCTGCAACATTCTCACGCAAGAATTTATAAAGGCATCTCTACGGCTTGGCAATATAGCTGTATGAAAAGGAAATCCAAGTGGCTTTTTAAATAAAGCTGTAACTGCAAACCAGTCCGCAATACCACCAACTAAACTTGCTTCACTGCAAAATAATAATAATTCAAAAATAATATATTGTGGATATAAAGTTCTTAAAGCTAAAACTACTAAAAAACAAACAAATAATACACATAATGTTTTATCTGCTCTATTAAATCTATCCATTATCCGCACATCCTTTCCACAACAAAGGATATTACATATAATCCCATACCGGCAATAGCACCCACTACAGAACCATTTATACGTATCATTTGAAGGTCATCACCAACACGTTTTTCTACTAAATCGACAAATTCTTGCTGTGAATACTTCATCAATTCATCTTTGATATAATCTAAGCCCCATTGTGAATTATTTTGAATTATCTTCGTTATTGTATTAATAAAAAACTTATTTAATTTAGCCTGCATTTCATCATCTACAGCCAATTTAGCAATAAGATTATCTATATAATCTTCAATCTGCTTCCATAATTGTTCTCTATTTTCGCTATTTTGGCAGAAATTATCAATTAAAGACACTAAATTATCACTAAAATCAAATTTCTTCACGAAAAAGTAATGTTCTAACTGAGCAACTTTTTGTTTATAGCCATTTCTACTGCCTAGAATTTCTATTTTTTCTGCAAGTAAAGTTTTTAAATGTTCACGTTCTTTACTATCATAATCCAGTAATAAATTAGTATATTCATCTAATTTTTTATTTAACTTCTGTGTCAAATTTTCACTAGATAAATCCATCATTTCAAACATAAAACTACGTTTTTGACTATCTTTTATATATTTTTCTTTGATAATGCTTACATTATCGTCAATTAGTTTATGCATGAAATCCTTTGCCAACAATTCTGGCACTGTAGCTCTGACCATTTTTATGATATAGTCTATACATTTATCCCCTGCTGGTGTCTTGATAAAATCTAGTAAAAATTGAATAATAATCCTTGCTATATTAAAATTCTTACGACGACTCTTCAAGGCGCTTGCCAATGAATAACCTACTTTTTTCGTATCAAGTGAATTAATTACCTGCATAACTAATTCTTTTAATGCTACTTTGGCTTTTTCTTTGCCACCTCTTTGAGCATACTCTACTACCATCATTGCCATATTATAATTTTTAATATTATTAATGATGTATTCTGGATTTAATAAATCTCTACCGATAAATTTTACTATCTCGTCCATGATACGTTCACGATTACGAGGTAATATCTCCGTACGATAAGAGATAAAGCCCAGTGGTTTTCTAAATAGAGCTGTAACTGCAAACCAATCCGCTAGACCACCGATTAAGGCAGCCAAAAATCCATGATTTAGCAACAAGCCCCAAAAGAATCTAATTTATATGTAGCAATAAATCCCAAAAACATGATGACTAAAACCAATGTAGCCTGTGTTTTTTTCGACATAATAACCCTCCCTTATTCAAATAATATAAAGATATTATACCGCAAAAGCCATGTTTATAAAATATTGTTGCCAAATTAACTGCCATATTAGACTATAAATCAAACAAAAATAAAGATTATTTAAGCCAAATAAATCAACTTAAATAATCTTTATTTCATTAAATATCATAAGATATAACTAAATTTATAATTAATAATTTAGGACAATCTCATTTTAAAATCTTCATAGCCAAAAGATTTTACTACTTCAATAGTATCATCTTCATGTAAAACGGCAATATCTGGAAGTGGCATACCATTGAAAGTATTATTTTTTACCATGGAATAAATAGCCATATCGCAGAAAATAATTTTATCGCCAACTTTTAAAGGTTTATCAAAAGAATATTCCCCTATGATATCACCTGCAAGACAAGTAGGGCCACCAAAACGGTAAGTATATGCTTTTTCATTTGGTTTTCCTGAATTAATTACATTTGGTCTATATGGCATTTCCAATACATCAGGCATATGACAAGCAGCAGAAGTATCTAAGATTGCAATATCTATGTCATTGTGAATAAGCTCTAATACTTCACTGACTAAATAACCTGCATTTAATGCCACAGCTTCACCAGGTTCTAAATAAATTTCTAAATCATATTTTTCTTTCATATGATTGATACAATTTATCAAAAGCTCAATATCATAATCTTCACGAGTGATATGATGACCGCCACCAAAATTGAGCCATTTTAAATCATATAGATATTTGCCAAATTTTGCTTCAATAGCATCTAATGTAGTTTTTAAATCATCAGAGTTTTGTTCGCAAAGTGTATGGAAATGAAGTCCTTTCAATCCTTTTAATTTTTCTGGTTCAAAATTATCAAGTGTAACACCTAAGCGAGAACCTTTAGCACATGGGTCATAAATATCATGTCCTTCTTGTGTAGAACATTCTGGATTAATGCGAATACCACATTCCTTGCCTTTAGCTAAAGCTATATCTTTGTATTTTCCCCATTGATTAAAAGAATTAAAAATTATATGGTCGCAAATCTCCACGATTTCAGCAAAATCTTTTTCTTTATATGCTGGAGAAAATATATGATTTTCTTTATCCTTCATAAATTCATGAGCTAATTTAGCTTCAAAAATACCACTTGCTGTAGCACCTTTTAGATATTTGCCAATCATAGGATAAAAATAAAACATGGAAAAAGCTTTTTGCGCAAGTAAAATATGACAACCTGTTCTATCTTGTACCATTTTTAAAACTTCAAGATTTTCACGAAGTTTTTTCTCGTCCATAACATAACTAGGAGTTGCTACATTTTGTAACTTTTCTTCTAATTTCACTAAATCACTTCCTAAAAATTATTTTTAATTAAATACTATAATATTCTAAATCAAAATCTCAATTTATTTAAATAAGACAGTACACCAACGGCATACTGTCTTATTTTTATTAAAAATATATTTTATTCTACTAAATCAGGATTGAAGCTTTCTTTCCATGGAAGACCCCATTTATTAAGAGCGTCCATAAATGGATCTGGATCAAATTCTTCAATATTATATACACCTGGTTTTTTCCATGTGCCGTTCATGATGAGCATTGCACCAATCATTGCTGGAACGCCAGTTGTATAAGAGATTGCTTGAGAGCCAACTTCTTTGTAGCATTCTTGATGGTCGCAAACATTGTATAAATAATATGTTTTATCTTTACCATCTTTTTTACCTTGGAAGATACAGCCGATATTTGTTTTACCTACTGTACGAGGGCCAAGGCTAGCTGGATCTGGAAGTACAGCTTTTAAGAATTGAAGTGGCACGATTTTATGACCTTCAAATTCGATAGGTTCGATAGAAGTCATACCTACATTTTCTAAACATTTTAAATGAGTTAAATAAGACTGACCAAAAGTCATGAAGAAACGAATACGTTTAATACCTTTAATATTTAAGCCTAAGGATTCAAGTTCTTCATGGTGAAGTAAATACATGTCTTTTTCGCCAATTTCTGGGAAATTGTACACGCGTTTTATTTCCATAGGTTTAGTTTCTACCCATTTACCATCTTCCCAGTAGCTACCATTAGCAGAAACTTCACGGATATTGATTTCAGGATTGAAGTTTGTAGCAAATGGATATCCATGATCACCTGCATTACAATCCAAGATATCAATATAGTTAATTTCATCAAAATGATGTTTCATTGCATAAGCAGAGAATACGCCTGTTACACCTGGGTCAAAACCACTGCCTAAAAGTGCAGTAATTCCAGCTTTTTCAAAGCGTTCACGATAAGCCCACTGCCATTTATATTCAAATTTAGCAGTATCTAATGGTTCATAATTTGCAGTATCCACATAATGAACTTTAGTAGCAAGACAAGCGTCCATGATTGTTAAATCTTGATATGGAAGAGCTAAGTTGATTACTACATCTGGTTTGAATTCATTGATTAAGTTAATAAGTTGATTTACATCATCAGCGTCTACTTGAGCTGTAGTAATTTTTGTTTTGCCACCGCTTAATTTTTCTTTTAAAGCATCGCATTTGCTTTTTGTACGGCTAGCAATACAGATTTCTTCGAATACATCACTATTTTGACAACATTTATGGATAGTAACACTTGCTACACCACCACAACCAATAATTAGAGCTTTACCCATTTGGCAAATTCCCCCTTTTATAAAAATTTATTTATTATTTATATTATAATCTAAAGCCAATAAATATTCACGTAGTAATTTTAAAGCAGTAGCTGTAGAGATACCACTTTGATCATATGGTGGAGATAATTCTACCATATCACAGCCTACTACATTGCATTTATTAGCTACTAAATTCATTGCACGACGAAGTTCATCAAAAGATACTCCACCTGCTTCTGGTGTACCAGTTCCAGGGAATACAGCTGCATCTAATACATCTAAATCCACTGTAAAATAAACAGGTTTTCCTTTTAATTTTTCTACAACATCTTCCAAGCCTACAAAATCAAAACGTCTAGTCTGTACATGCTCTTTGCCCCAAGCAAATTCAGCACGTTCACCACTTCTGATACCGAATTGATAAATTTTATTATCGCCAACGATATCCCATACACGATGAAGCACTGTAGCATGAGATAATTTAGCTCCTAAATAATCATCACGAAGGTCAGCATGTGCATCAAAATGAATGATATGCAAATCATCATATTTTTCGGCTACAGCACGTACACTGCCTAAAGTAACTAAATGTTCGCCACCAATCATAAGTGGAATTTTACCATCATTTACAATCTGACGTGTAAAATCTTCAATATCTTTTAGTGCATTTTCCACACTGCCAAAAGGAAGTTCTAAATCTCCGCCATCAAAAACATAGGCATCTTCTAAATCTAAATCAAGATACGGGCTAAAAGTTTCAAGACCATATGATTCTGCTCTCATAGTACGACTAGCAAAACGAGTCCCTGGTCTATATGAAGTTGTAGAGTCAAACGGTGCGCCAAATAAAACTATTTTCGCTTCATCATATTCTCTATCACAACCTAAAAATGTCTCAATGTTTTTCTTCAACATCTTCCATTAATTCCTCCACATAATTTGGTAATGCAAATGATGCATTGTGTAAGTTCGCATTATAATAGCGAGTTTTTAAGCCTAAAGCATTCCATCTTTTAGCATCAAAATCTAAAACTGGGTGATACTTTTTGGACGCAAAGCCAAATAACCAATGACCTGATGGATAAGTAGGGATATGCGCTTGATATACTCTACTTATAGGGAAAGATTTTACAATGCGTTGATGTGCGCGTTGCATAGCAAAAGCATCTTCATCATAAAATGGACTTTCATGCTGATTTACCATAATGCCATCTTCTTTTAATGCTTTATAGCAATTTCCATAAAATTCCTTAGTGAATAAACCTTCCCCAGGGCCAAATGGGTCTGTAGAATCAACGATGATTAAATCATATTCATTATTACAATGGCGAATGAATTTCAGACCATCTTCAAAATAACAATGCAAACGTTCATCATCAAAACTGCAAGCTGTCTGTGGTAAATATTTACGGGAAATATCCACAACACGCTCATCAATTTCTACTAAATCCACTGACTCTACATTTTTATAACGCAATAATTCACGAGCTGTACCACCATCGCCACCGCCAATAATGAGTACTCTCTTTGGATTAGGATGTACTGCCATAGGTACATGCACTATCATTTCATGATAAATGAATTCATCTTTTTCAGTTAGCATTACATAGCCATCTAATACCATCATGCGACCAAATTCTTTAGACTCAAAAATATCTATACGCTGAAACTCAGTCTGTTCAGAATGAAGTTGTTTATCAATCTGAATAGAAAACTTTACATACGGTGTATGTAATTCACTGAACCATAAATCCATTTATCTATCACTCCTTAATTACATTTAAACGTTTTATTTCCATATCTTCAGGACCTGTCATGGAACAGCCTTTATCTTTAGCATAGTGAATATATTCCAAAATCTCTGGTGTAATTAATTCCCCTGGTGCCAAAATCGGTATTCCAGGAGGATAACACATTACAAATTCACTGCATACTTTACCACAGCTTTCATCTAATGGTAAAGATACTTTTCACTATAAAAGGCATCTTGTGGTCCACACATTACTTTAGGGCTGATATATTCAGCTTCTAACATGCCCTTATGGTCTTTTTTATAATTTCTGCGAATTTCTGCTAACGCACTTACTAAGCGTTCAATATCTTTTGCTCTATCACCGACTGATACATAAGCAAGTAAATTGCCGATATCTCCAAATTCTGCTTGAATATCATATTCATCACGCAATAAATCATATACTTCAATACCAGCAAGACCTACAGGTAATGTATAAATAGCTAATTTAGTGGTATCAAAGTCAAAAACACTATCGCCATTTATCTTTTCATCTGCATAAGCATAATAATCACCGATATTATTGATTTCTTGTCGTGCATAATCTACTAAATCTATAACAAAATCAAAGATTTCACTGCCATGTACGGCTAAATTAGAACGAGAAATATCAAGGCTAGACATCAATAAATATGAACCACTTGTAGTTTGTGTCAAATTTATAATCTGATGAACATAACCTGCTTTTACATTTTTACCAGTGAGCAAAAACGAACTTTGTGTAAGTGAGCCACCTGATTTATGCATACTTACAGCTGCCATATCAGCTCCCGCATGAATAGCTGCTATAGGTAATCGTTTATTAAAATAAAAATGTGTTCCATGTGCTTCATCAGCCAAAACTAACATATTATGTTCATGGGCTACTTTTATAATTTCTTTTAAATTAGAACAAATACCATAATATGTTGGATTATTTACTAAAACTGCTTTAGCATCTGGATTTTCTCTTATAGCTTTTTTTACTTCCTCAACTGACATACCGAGCGATATACCAAGTTGTTTATCCATCTGCGGATTAATATATATTGGAATAGCTCCACACAAAATCATCGCATTTATAGCACTGCGGTGGACATTTCGCGGTAAAATAATCTTATCGCCACGCTTACAAGCTGTTAAAATCATCGTTTGTACAGCTGACGTAGTTCCACCTACCATAAAAAGGCATGCTCTGCTCCAAAGCATCTGCTGCTAATTCCTCAGCCTCTTTGATTACAGAAACTGGGTGACATAAATTGTCTAATGGTTTCATTGAATTTACATCTACAGATAAACATTTTCGCCTAAAAATTTAATAAAGCTTTATTACCTCTACCTCTTTTATGCCCTGGAACATCAAAAGGTACTACACGCATTTTTTTAAATCTTTCTAAAGCTTCCAAAACAGGCATTTTCTTTTGTGCTTGTCTATCCAATAATTTCACCAACCTTCTTTAATCAATCATTTAAGATTTATCAAAAAACATTTGTACCACTAAAAATCTCTAACATCTCACGACGCAAACGATTGCTTATTTCCAATCTAGTTTTTGGTGGTATTTCATAAATATCAGTATTAAATAAGTAATTACTTAATTCTGGTTCTTTAATCAACATTCTTGTATGAAATAAATTAGCCTGATACACATTTATATCCATTGCATCATAATTCAATAAAGTATCTGGCATAATATAATCTTGAATAGATGTTATTTTATGGTCCATAAATAACTTTCTACCACTGACATCACGAGTAAAACCTCGTACACGATAATCCATCGTTATGATATCAGAATCAAAATTTCCAATTAAATAATCAAGTGTACTAAGCGGAGTAATCTCTCCACAAGTAGAAACATCTATATCTACTCTAAATGTAGCAATACTTGTTTCTGGATGATATTCTGGATATGTATGCACAGTGATATGACTTTTATCCAAATGACCTAAAACAGTTTTACTACTCACGCAATCTTCCACTTCATCATTTTTGCCAAACGCATATTTTCATCTGCCAAGAGAATAGTTACACTGGCTCCTTGCGGATCATAATCTTGACTAGAAACATTAAGCACTCTAGCTCCTATCATTTCTGCTACATTTGTTAAAATCTTTGTCAAACGCTCTGAATTATATTGTTCATCTATATATTTTATATAATCACGCTGTTCCCTTGGTGTTTTGGCATAGCAAACATCGTAAATATTAAAGCTTAAAGACTTTGTCAAATTATTAAATCCATATAGTTTTAATTTTTCGGACACCTAATATCTATCCCTCTTCTAATATATATTTAGGTTAATAAAGGCAAACCTATAAACCTTTTTATTCAGTTAAATCCTTGCTCGAATGTTTTTCCGGCATCTTTATAGTAAAACCTCGTCCAGCAACTTCTGATGTATCTGTAATAATCATAAAAGCTGTCGGGTCTATAGCATTCACTATGAGTTTTACCTTGCTTACCTGTGTCAAATTCACCACTGCAAAAATTACCTTTTGATTTTTATGACTATATGCGCCTTCCCCATTTAAAAATGTAACGCCACGTCCAATATGTTGAATAATAGTCCAACCAATAATTTCTGAAAATGGTGATATGATTATTACTAATTTTTTGCGATTGAAACCAGCTACTACTTTATTAGTGATTTCACCGACAATATACATATTAATTAAAGTATATAAACCAATAGAAACATTGAACAATACTATACCTACTAAAATAATAATCAAGTTAAAACCAAATACTACTGTCCCCAAGTCAAGAGAGTAATATTTTTTAATAACAGCACCCAATACATCAAAGCCACCACCATTAGAGTTGGCTCTAAATACAATACCACAACCTATACCTACAAGTACACCACCAAAAACAGAATTAAGTATAGGGTCTTCTACCAGATGATAGTTTCCAATAAAACTTGTAGCATCAATGGCTACAGATAACATTACTGTTCCAATAATCGTATCAATCGCATATAATTTACCAAAAACTCTATATGCTAAATATACAATTGGGATATTATATACTATTAATTGTAAACCAATCGGTAAATCAATTATATAGTAAACAATAACAGCAATACCGCTGAGTCCACTAGCAAGCAACTTCGCAGGAATAATAAACGTACTATAACCTAAACCTGCAATTAACGAGCCAATTAAGATTTTTAAGTAACGCCAAATATGTGTGTTTGCTAATTCTGACATATGTCTCATCTTTCTCCTCCTATAAAATTTCAAAGTTATGTAAATCTCAGCAAGATGTATTTTAACATATTTAAATTATTATTTGTACCATTTTCACATATTCTTAACAATTCCAAAATAATACTATAAATAAGACTATTTTTCTACTAAAATATTTCTTTTATCAAAATCCATTTTTTATTATTCCGTTTACCAATCTCTCTATTATTTATTTTAACTTATCTAATTATATAAAGCTATTCTAAAAAAATTTATTTTTATTTCTATATTGAAATTGATTATCATTTATGTTATATTATATATGAGCTTTTCCTTGACTCTCCAATTATGATATATATACAAGCAAAAAAGGCACGAAACAACGTGTCTTTTTTTGTTATCCACAAATATTTAACCAACAAAAATTTTATGATTTAATTCATTTTAGGTATTGAAAATCATTATCATTTATGTTATATTAAATACAAGCTTTTCCTTAGCTCTCCAATATAATATATACACACAAAAAAAGACACGAAATAACGTGTCTTTTTTTGTATTTATTTTACCTTATCACTAAGATATTTATTTAAATCTTCTACTGCTTGACCTGCACCCATAATAGCTACTAAAGAATGCTCAAAAGTCAATGCACCTTGAAGATAAACATTATATGGTTCACGAATAGGACCATCTGCACTAAGTTCAATAGAAGCTCCTTGTACAAAAGTACCAGCTGCCATGATAACTTGATCTTCATAACCTGGCATATCCCATGGTTCTGGAGCTGCATAAGAATCAACTGGAGAATATTTTTGAATACCTTGACAAAAAGCAACTAATTTTTCTTTGCTACCCATTTCAATAGCTTGAATAATATCATTTCTTTTTGTATCTGGTGCAGGTAACGTCTTAAATCCTAATAAATCAAAAAATGCAGCAGCAAAAATCGCAGATTTTACAGCTTGAGCGACAACATGTGGTGCTAAAAATAATCCTTGGAATAATAAACGATTATTTGCAAGAGAAGCACCAAGTTCTGCTCCCATACCTGGAGAAGTCATGCGATAAGACGCAAGTTCTACTAAATCTTTTCTACCTACAATATATCCACCTGTTGGAGCGATACCGCCACCTGGATTTTTAATTAAAGAACCAGCAATAATATCAGCGCCTACTTCAATAGGTTCTTTTGTATCTGTAAATTCACCATAGCAATTATCTACATAACAAATACAATTAGGATTGATTTCTTTGACGAATTTACAAATTTCGCCAATTTCATCAACACTTAAACTTGGGCGCATCATATAGCCACAAGAACGCTGAATAACTACCATTTTAGTTTTGTAGTAATTTTTTCTTTAGCTACATCAAAATCAACACGACCATCTTTTAATGGCACTTCATCATATAAAATACCAAATTCTTTTAATGAACCTGGGCTATCTGTTGCATAACCAATTACTGTTTGCATAGTATCATATGGTGTCCCTGTAATATATATCAATTGATCACCAGGACGCAATATGCCAAATAAAACAGTAGCTAAAGCATGTGTACCAGATACAAATTGTGTACGCACTAAAGCCGCTTCTGCTTTGAAGACTTCTGCATATAATTCTTCAATTTTATTTCTACCAATATCATCATAAGCATATCCAGATGTTGTATTAAAATGTGCTTCAGACACTTTTACTTTTCTCATAGCATCAAGAATTTTTAAAGTATTAAATTCTGCTATTTCATCAGGACGAGCAAAATATTCTTTACATAAAGCTAAAGCTTTTTGTCTAGTTTCAATAATTTTTTCAGAAAATGCCATTTTTTTCTCCTATTATTTTCCTTTAAAATTTAATCATGATATTTGATCTATCCTAGCAATAAAAAATAAGCTGCTTAATACTAAGCAGCTTATTTTTTATAATGTCCGTTAAGACCATTAAGCACGCTGGATTTTACCAGAACGCATGCAGCTAGTGCAAACATTAACACGTTTAACTTCACCGTCAACTACAGCACGTACACGCTGAATGTTTGGTTTCCAAGTGCGTTTAGTTTTTAAATGAGAATGGCTTACATTCATTCCTGCTCTTTCACCTTTAGCGCAGATTTCGCAAACATTTGCCATTTAGCACACCTCCTTAAGGAATGGAAGATAGAAAATAATTACTAAGTCATGAACTGCCTTCTATAATAATAGAGATAATTTACATATTATAATAGTTGACTTCTTGCTTCATCAAGTTCGTTACCTACTATCTCCACAAGCTTAAATTCGGGTTGTTCTTGCCCTATTGTCTCGACGACTACATATTTATTATATCTAATAAAAATCATGTCGTACTTTTAAAAAACACAGTGCTAACATTATATCACAGAAAGAATTTAAATTGCAAGCATTTTATTTATATATATCTCTATTTATATGCTCATTTACTTGTAAATCAATACAATTCGTGCTATTGTAGTAACATAATTAATTAATAATAAAGGCGGTTGTTTTATGGTAAAAATCTGTTTCAGCCAAATTGATGTTGAACCAGGTCATCCTGACCTAAATGCACAGCGTATGCTTCAAGCTATTGATGAAGCTAAACAAAATAATACAGATATTATAATTTTCCCTGAAATGTGTATTCCAGGATATCTTTTAGGTGATACTTGGGAACAAACATCATTTTTAAAAGATTGTTTAAGTTATGGCGAAGATATTATCGCAGCTTCTCAAGATATTTGTATCATTTTTGGTAATATTGCTGTTGACTGGGATAAGAAAAATACTGATGGTCGCGTTCGTAAATACAATGCTTTATATACAGCTTATAATGGCAATTTAATCAAACCTGAAAAATCTCCATATTCATTTGTTATCAAAACTCTATTTCCAAATTATCGTGAATTTGATGATAGTCGTTATTTCTTCAGTTTACAAAGTTTAGCAACTGAACTAAAACTCAATTTAAATGATATTCTTTCTCCTGTAAAAGTCAATATCAAAGGTCAAGAATTAAATTTAGGTTGTATTTTATGTGAAGATGGCTGGAGTGATGATTATGCCTTTGCTCCAATTGATATTCTTTGTCAAAATTATAAATTAGATATGTTAATCAATATATCTGCTTCTCCTTATACTTTTGGCAAAAATAATAAACGCCATCGCGTATTTGCAAAACAAGCAAAAGATAATAACATTCCTTTAATATATGTAAATAATATTGGTATTCAAAATAATGGTAAGACTATCTATACTTTTGATGGTTCTAGCACAGTTTATGATAAAAATGGAAATATCATTGCAACTTGCCCTGCTTATAAAGCTCAAAATAATTATATAAATTTACTTGGCAATGATGTATATACTCCACTTCCAATTCCTCAAAATGATGATATTTCTAATATTTATCAAGCACTTCATTATGGTATCAAAAAATTCCTCAAAAATATTCGTATGCAAAAAGTAATCATCGGTATTTCTGGTGGTATTGACTCTGCTGTTGCTTCTGCTCTTTATGCAGATATTTTAGGTGCTGAAAATATTACCTTAATTAATATGCCTAGTAAATTCAATTCTGCTACAACAAAAGGTCTTTCTAGTCAATTGGCTCATAATTTAGGTTGTAATTATGCTATTGTGCCAATTCAAGAAGTTGTTGATTTCACTGTAAATCAATTTGAAAATACTGATATTACTCATTTAGCTACTAATGATGTTCATAAAGTACAAGTATCTTCTTTTGTTAAAGAAAATATCCAAGCTCGCGACCGTTCAGCTCGCATTTTAGCTGGTATGGCAGCTAGCATTGGTGGTGGCTTTACTTGTAATGCTAATAAAGCAGAAACTACAGTTGGTTATTCCACATTATACGGTGACCAATCTGGATTTTTTAGCTGGTCTTGCTGATTTATGGAAATATCAAGTATATGAATTAGCTCATTATCTAAATGAACATGTATATAAACGTGAAGTAATTCCTCAAGGTATTATTGATATCGTCCCTAGTGCCGAACTTTCTAGTGAACAAGATGTTGATGCTGGTAAGGGCGACCCTATTAAATATCCATATCATGATTATTTATTCCGCGCTTTTATCGAAAGCTGGCAAAAAGTTACTCCAGAAGATATTCTTCTTTGGTATAGTGAAAAAACTTTAGAAGAACATATTGGTTGCAAGGCTGGTCTTGTAGATAAATACTTTGCTACAGCTAAAGACTTTATCTGCGACTTAGAACGTTGGTGGAATTTATTCACAGGTATGGCAGTAGCTAAACGCATTCAAGCACCACCTATCTTGGCTATAAGTAGACGTGCTTATGGTTTTGACCATCGTGAATCTCAAAATGGCCCATACTATACAAAAGCTTATAAACAATTAAAAGCTAAATTATTAGGTGATAATTTATGAGAATAATCACAGGTTCAGCTCGTGGGGCAAAATTAAAAGCCCCTAAAGGGCAAAATACTCGACCTACTGCTGACAGAATAAAAGAATCTTTATTTAATATATTAGGTTCTTTTATCTATGATAAAAATGTCTTAGATTTATTTTCAGGAACTGGTAATTTATCCTTAGAAGCACTCAGTCGAGGTGCCAATCATGCCATCATGGTAGATTGCTCTTTAGATAGTATTTCAACTATTAAATTTAATGCTACGCATACAAAACTTATCGATAAATCCACTATCTTAAAAGCTGATGTCTTTGCTACCATAAAAAAATTACATCTAAAACAAACAAAATTTGATATAATATTTTGTGACCCGCCATATCATCAAGATTTATGCTTAAAAGTTTTGCAAATGCTCCATGAATATCCATTATTAACTGAAGATGGTATAATTATTATGGAACATGCTATTGAAGATAAACTGCCTTCAGATTTTCATCAATATACTTTATTGCGTAATCAAAAATATGGCTCTACTACACAAATAAGTATTTATGAATTAAAATCAAATAAAAGTGAGGATTAATGTATGACTATTGCTATCTGTCCTGGAAGTTTTGACCCTGTAACTAATGGGCATATTGATATTTTTGAACGAGCTTCTAAAATGTTTGATGAAGTAATTGTTGGTGTTTTCAATAATATAAATAAAAAACCTTTATTTACTGTTGAAGAACGCGTAGCTTTATTAAAACAAGCTACTGCTCATATTCCTAATGTAAAAGTTGATTGTTTTGCTGGTCTACTTGCTGACTATGCTCATCAAAAAAATGCTCATGTAATCGTTCGCGGTTTACGTGATGCCAACGATTTTCTCTATGAATTTCCACGCGCTATGCTCATCAAAAACATGGCTCCAGATATTGAAAATATCTTTTTAACTACTGATAATAAATATTATCATGTATCTTCATCTGCAATTCGAGAATTAGCTCAGTTCGGTGGAGATATCACTCATTTAGTTCCTCATTGTGTAGAACTTGCTATACATGAAAAAATTAAACGAGTACCTACATCAAAATAATTATAAATTATAGAGGTAATATCACTATGGATTTATTAGACTCCCTTCACGAATTAGAAGATCTTGTGGCTAGTTCTTCTCGTTTCCTTTTAACTAACAAATGCTTAGTAAACGAAGAAGAACTCATTCGCCTCATAAGTAATATTCGCAAAGAATGGCCTTCTGCTTTAAAAGAAGCTGAAGAAATCAATGCAAATCGAGATAAAATAATCGAAGATGCTCGCATAGAAGCCAAAAATATCATAGAACAAGCAAAAGTATATGCTCAAAAGAAAGCTTCTGAAAATGAAATCACTTTAGCTGCTGAAGCTAAGGCAAAAGAAATTTTAGAAAAAACATATAAACATTCTGAAGCTATGCGCAATGATTCTGTTCAATATGCTGAACAAGTATTTGACCATATGAGTGTTTATATCCAAAACATTTTAAATACAGTTCAAGTAGCTAAAAATGGTCTTCAACATGTCGGTCTTCCTGAAAAAGATGAAACTGAAGAAAAACAAAAGTCTACTGAACAAAAAGATTAATTATTATTTGGTATATATTATATTTAAAAGCTACTGTATGAAAAATAAAAATTTCCTATACAGCAGCTTTTTTCATGAAGAAAGGATATTAAATTGATTAAACTAGACCCTTCTATTTTACAAACTGTTACCAAACCTGCTCGCTATACTGGTGGCGAATTAAACGCTGTACACAAAAATCATAAAGATGTTGATTGTCGCTTTGCTTTATCCATGCCTGACGTTTATGAAGTAGGTATGTCCAATCTTGGTTTAAAAATTCTCTATGAAGTATTAAATGAAAGACAAGATACTGTAGCTGAACGTGTTTATGCTCCTTGGCTTGATATGGAAGACAAAATGCGTGAACATAATATACCACTTTATGCTTTAGAATCTTTTACACCAATCAAAGAATTTGATTTTGTTGGCTTCTCACTTCAATATGAAATGATTTACACTAATGTTTTAAATATGTTAGATTTAGCCAACATTCCTCTTTGGCAAAAAGACCGCACAGAAAATGACCCATTTATCGTCGGTGGTGGCCCTTGCGTATATAATGTTGAACCTATAGCTGATTTCTTTGATTTCTTTGTCATAGGTGAAGGCGAAGAAGTTTTAAATGAAATCGTAGATACTTTCATCACTTGGAAAAAACAAGGTAAAGTAGGTGGCAGACAAGGATTTTTAAAAGAACTTGCTAAATTAGACGGCATCTATGTTCCTTCATTATATGAAGTTCATTATAATGAAGATAATACTTTCAAAGAAATTTTACCGCTTTGCCCTGAAGCTAAACCTGTAATCAATAAACGTGTAATCAAAAATTTCCGCGACTCTTTCGCTATCAAAAAACCTGTATTACCTTATATTGATATCGTTCATGACCGTGTAATGCTCGAATTATTCCGCGGTTGTACTCGTGGTTGTCGTTTCTGTCAAGCTGGTATATCTTATCGTCCTGTACGCGAACGCACTGCTGACCGCTTACGCACTATCGCTAAAGAAATGCTCGATAACACTGGTTATAATGAAATGAGTCTTACATCTTTAAGCTCTGCTGATTATACTTGTCTTGGTGAAATCGTAGATGACCTCATGGAAGATTATAAAAACGAACGTGTATCTTTCTCTTTACCATCTCTACGCATTGATAGTTTCTCCATTGACCTTGCTCACAAGATGCAACAAGTCCGTAAAAGTGGTTTGACTTTTGCTCCTGAAGCTGGTACACAAAGATTACGCGATGTAATCAATAAAGGTGTAACTGAAGAAAATCTCATGGAAGCAACAGGTGCTGCTTTCCGTCATGGTTGGAAAACTGTAAAACTTTACTTCATGATGGGTCTACCAACTGAAACTGATGAGGATATCATCGGCATTGCTGAACTCGGTGCAAAAGTTGCTAAATTATATCGTTATATCACTAAACGCCGTGATATCCGCGTTACTGTTAGCGTATCTTGTTTTGTACCAAAACCATTTACACCATTCCAATGGTTCCCACAAAATACTTTAGAAGAATTCCAACGTAAACAACAATTATTAAAATCTCATATCACTGACCGCTCTATCCAGTTTAACTATCATACTGCTACAACTAGCATCCTAGAAGGTACTATTTCTCGTGGCGATAGACGCCTTAGCAAAGTAATCTATCAAGCATGGTTAGATGGAGCAAAATTTGATGGTTGGAGCGAAGAATTTAAATATGATGTTTGGATGAACGCTTTTGCTAAATGCAATATTGACCCATATTTTTATAATATGCGTGAATATAAATTTGATGAAAAACTCCCTTGGGAACATACTACTCCAGGTGTTAGCAAAAAATTCTTATTGCGTGAATACGAAAAAGCTACAAAAGGCGAATTAACAAGAGATTGCCGTCATGGTAATTGCAACGCTTGCGGAATTTGCCCTACACTTGATACTGATATGGATACGATTAAATAATTATCTATTATGTTTATGGAGGTTTTTATTAAATGATAAAATATCGCTTAGAAATCACAAAAGGCGAACCTATAAGATATATTTCCCATCTTGATTTTGCATCTTTAATGCAACGTGCAATTTGTCGCGCTCATCTTCCAGCAGCTTACTCCGAAGGTTTCAATCCTCATATGAAAATTTCTTTTGCTTCTGCTTTATCTGTAGGTGTAACAAGCGATGCTGAATATATGGATTTAGAATTAAAAAAAGATATTTGTCAACCTGAATTATTTGATAAATTATCTAAAGCATTGCCACCAGGAGTGAGACTTTTAAAAGCTAGACAAATTGATATGCGTGCTAAAGCTTTGATGTCCATTGTTGATGAAGCTTCCTATTCTATCGTTTTACCTTGTCAAGATGACTTAAACACTGTAACAGAAGCTATCAATAAATTTAATCAAACTAAAGAAATTGTCGTTGTTCGTGAAACACCAAAAAAACGCAAAGAAATAGAAATCAAACAATATCTTCCTAAAGCTATGCAATATAATTTAGAAGATAATACTTTAAATATTTCTTTAAATATAAAATCACATCTACTGGTACCACTAAACCAAATGAAATTTTAGATGTATTAAAAAATGAATATAAATTAAATATTTCCGTAGAAAATGCCCTAGTTTGTCGCACAGGATTGTATCATCAAGGAAAAGCCTTAATAGATATAGACTAATTATAAAAATCTCTTAGTATATTTTGTTAATATATTAAGAGATTTTCTTTTTTCAATTTAATTTATTTCTAAACAAAAAAGAAAGGATTTTCAAAAATTATCACGAAAATTAATAATATAAGAAATATGAAATAAAACTTTATGTCCTATCATAAGGAGGTTTTTTTATGAGTAAAATTAATAAAATCCTAGTTCCTGTAGATGGTTCCGATAATGCTTGTAAGGCAGTTGACCAGGCAATTTCCTTAGCAGAAAAAGCTGGTGCATCTCTTGAATTCGTTTACGTTTCTAGTCATATCAATGAACATATTCCTAGTGATATCATCTTTGATCGTATCTGGGAAAAACTTCCAAAAGATATTACTGCAACAAAACATGTAGAAACAGGCTCTCGTCCAAAAGCTATTATTCGTGTAGCTCAAGAAACTAATTCCGATATCATCATCATGGGTAGCCGTGGTCTTGGTATCTTCAAAGGAGCTCTCATTGGTAGCGTAAGCCAAAAAGTTATTGAAGATTCTCCTGTTCCTGTAATGGTCGTAAAATAATTATAAATTATTTTTAGTTAGGGGATTTTTTAATGATTCAAGCTTATAAATCACATACACCTAAAATAGCTAAGACTGCATATGTTCATCCTAGTGCAGTAATCATCGGTGATGTTACTATTGGCGAATACACTAATATTTGGCCAGGTGCTGTACTTCGTGGTGATTTGCAACCTATAGTTGTTGGTGATTATACAAATATTCAAGATAATGTAACTGTTCATGTAATGAGCAATGCACCTACTTATATTGGCAGTTATGTTACTATCGGTCATAATGCTGTTATCCATTGTAGTAAAGTCGGCGATAATACTCTAATCGGTATGGGCGCTATATTACTTGGATATGCCGAAATTGGTCATAATAGTGTAATTGGTGCAGGTTCTCTTGTTACTGAACATAAAAAATTACCAAATAATTCTATGTTATTTGGCTCACCAGTAAAAGTAGTCCGTGCTTTAAGAGAAGATGAAATCGAAGCACTTCATGAATCAGCTTTACATTATAAACTTTTAGCTGATGGATACAAAGAATAAAAATAGGAGTTGTCTTTTATGAGAGAAAGAACGTTGGTATTAATCAAACCTGATGCTGTAGTAAATTATCATATTGGCGATATTATTAGTCGTTATGAAAAAGAAAAATTTGATATTGTAGCTATGCGAATGCTAGAAATGGACGACTGTATAGCCTCTAAACATTATGCTGAACATGTGGGTAAACCTTATTACCAACGTTTAGTGGATTTTATGACTTCTGATAGAATTGTCGCTTTAGTAGTTGAAGGTGAAAACGCTATTGAAAGAGTTCGTGAACTCCATGGTAAAACAGACCCTAATTTAGCACAACCTGGCACAATCCGCAGTGATTTTGCTCTTTCCAAAACTGTAAATACTGTTCATGCTTCTGATAGCCCTGCTAATGCAGAACGTGAAGTTCATGTATTTTTCAGTGAAACAGAAATCTATATACCTAACCATGATATCGACTTTAGCGTATATAATGGTGATTGATAAAAGGAGAAAATATGTCTATTTGTACAAAAACAGGGGATAAAGGCACTACATCTTTATTTACTGGAGAACGCGTTGCTAAAAATTCTTTACGTGTACAAGCTTATGGTACTGTTGATGAAGTCAGTTCTGCTCTCGGTCTTGCTAGAGCTTTTGCTAAAAAAGAAGAAGTTAAACAACTTTTATTAGAACTTGAGCAAACTAATCTAAAATTAATGGCTGATTTAGCTAGTATCACAGATAAATATTATATAAATAATGAAATCATTTCTAATATAGATCAAAAAATCGTTGAGTTTGAAGCTAAATTACCAGCATTAACTGCTTTTATCATGCCTGGTAATACTCAATCTGGAGCATTTTTAGATTTAGCACGTACTACTACGCGTAGAGCTGAACGTGAAGTTTTAACTTTAGCTGAAAAAGAAGCTATTAATGAAAATGTAAAAATTTATTTAAATCGTTTATCTGACCTTTGCTTCCTCCTCATGCGTATCGAAGAAGAATTATAAACAAAAATCCTATTGCTTAAAATTTTTAGGCAATAGGATTTTTTATTTTTGTATTAATATAGCTCTACTTTTAAGTAAGTATTGTGTACATAAACCAATAAATAAACCTGTAATCATTGCTGATAATAATAACCATGGTAAATACATTATAATTGCTAAAGTCTTTGTTATAAATATTGCTATAATTATTTGCCCTATATTATGTGCGCAAGCTCCTAATATACTAACTATAAAAATATATTTTTCTTCTATTTTATCATACAGTACACTCATCACAACAAAACAACAAATTCCGCCAGCTAAACTATACATTATAGCCATAAGATTACCACTAAATACACTACCTAAAATAATTCTAGCCATCAGCACCAATAGTGCCTCTTTTGCTCTATATCTATAAATTACATATAAAGTTACTATATTTGCTAAACCTAGTTTAATTCCTGGAAGTGGCAAAGGATTTGGTATTTGTAATTCTACAATAAATATACTTAGTGCTATCGCAGTTAATAAAGATAATTGCACTAATTTTTTTGTCTTCATCACTATCACCTAATTTACCGTAGCATCAATTTCTTTATCATCATTTACATATTGAATTACTAAATGATTGGGCAAACACACTATAGGAGTAAATGCTGATTTTAAAATTCCCATATTTACACATGTTTTATCAGGACAATCAGCTTCAATTATACTTATCTGTTTATCTTTTATTTGAATTATATTTTTATGACCTTTGAATTCTACCTGTATTAATTCATCTTTACTCTTATTTAAATCCAAAGTATAAATTATATTTCCATCTTGAATTATCTCCACTGTATTTGTTTTTTCGGCAAAACTATTTCTTAAACCAATAAAAACGGCAATAAATATAATCACCAAACAATACATATTACTGATTTATTAATATTGTTCATAAAGTTACCACCACCATATGATAATCTTTATATTTATCTTGCAAAGTAAAACTATCAACTAAAATTCTCAGTTATATATATTTTTTTATCATCTGTAATCAATATCATCTCAAATGCATCATTTTCATCTTTACTTTGCTTCCAATATTAATAGCTTCATCTACTCCCATTACAATAATGCTGTGGATAAAGCATCACCTAATTTTCCTTGTTTTGTCACAATCGTTACGGAATTAATATGTTTATCTGCTGGTTTACCTGTTTTTCCATCTAAAATATGCCAATATCGTTTATTATCTTCGCCGATAAAATATCGCTCATAATTTCCTGAAGTTACAATCGCACAATCCGCTAATCTCAAGATACCTATATAATCTTGACTATTAGGTGATTTAAGTCCAATATTCCATAAATCACCATTTGTTTTGTTCCCAATAATTGAACATTACCACCTAAATTTATTAAAGCAGACGATATATTATTTGCCTTCAAAATTTTTATGATTTCATCACCTATATATCCCTTGGCTACTGCTCCTAAATCAATCTGCATACCATCTGGCAAATATATTTGATTTTCTTTTAAACTAACTTTCCTATAATCTACATAATTCAATAAATCTCTTATTTTTGTTTCATCAGGTATTTGGTATTTTCCTGTAGTAAAGCCCCATTCTCTAAGCACTGGATATATAGTCGGTTCTAAAGCTCCGTTTGTCTTTTCTGCCATCTGTAGCGCAAATAAAACTACATTTTTAGTATCTTCACTTAATTTTATATCTCGTTCTTGATGATGATTTACTTTATAAATTTCACTATTTTCATCAGTAACTGATAATAATTTTACTAATTCATTTATTCTCGTTTTTATTTTCGCATTTAAATCTAATGGATATAGAGAAGGTTTTCATATATCACCCATGAAATTTGTGTATCCATTGCTAAAATAGTGTCTTTTTCTACTATCGTTTTATTTTCTATGAATATTTTATATGTAGCAAAGATAAGAAAGGACAATATAATCACTATGAAAATATATAATTTTTTCTTCATCATTATCTGTCCTTTCTTATAAATTTTTATTTAAATCAAATATTATAACCTAAATCATTTAACCATTCATCAATTTCATTTTGGCTAGACTCTACATCTTCAGCTCTAATTGTTATACCTTCAATTACATTTGCATTTGGCTCTAATTTTTTAATTGTATTTATAGTGTCAGAAAAAGCGCTACCGCCAGAAGTATTAAACGGAATAATTGTCTTATTACTCAAATCATATTCATCAAAAAACTATACATTGCCATTGGCATATCATACCACCAATTTGGATAACCCACGAAAATAGTATCATAATCATCTAAATTTGTTATATGATTTGCAAGTTCAGGACGAATATTATTTTCATGCTCCTGTTTTCCTTGATTAACAGTCTCATTATATGTTGATGGATATTTATTTACTGTCTGAACAGAAAACATATCCCCTTTTGTTTTCTCTTGAATAATATGTGCTACTATACCTGTATTGCCAGTATTTTCATCATTCCATTTTTGTATACTAGCGCTAGCTGAAGCATCTACATCTTGTGGCAATTCACTATTTTCACCATAAGAAAAATAAACTATTAATGGTTTTTTCGTATTTACATTGCCTTCTGTTTGTACTTCTTCCATATTTGTTAAAACAACAGGCTGATTATCTTGCGTATCTTTAACTTCTTCATTTGCACAACCTACAGCTACTAAAGACATCAATGCCATTGACGTTAATATCATTGTTTTTTCATAATTATTTTCCTTTCTTCTATTCCTATAAAAATCAAGAATATTCAAATATTTTTATTTAGAATATCAAAGCATCTGTCTTAGGTACTAAAATATTATCATAATTATTAATTTGATAATTTGCTTTCTCTATCATAGATTGTAAATTCGACATTTTTTCTAATAATATTTGCTTAGATTTTATTAATAAATTTTTGCGTTCTTGATATGTATTATTACCATATTTTGCCAAATTTATATACTCTATAATATCGTTTAAATACATTCCACTATTTTTTAATGTTTGAATAAATTTTATCCAATTAATAAAATTCTCATCATAATTACGTTTGCCACTATTATCTCTTGGTACATTAGGTAATAATCCTATTTTTCATAATATCTTAAAGTATCTGCTGATAGACCTATTTCTTGTGATATTTCTCCAATTGTCATTTTTACTTCCTCCTTATCTCTTTCATTTGCACTTATCTTTTTTTAATAAATAATAAATTCATATTTTACTATCACCATATATATCACCTAAAAATAATGTGAATGTAAATCAAATATTTTTTATATCAACTTACATTCACATTATAGAATAAAAATCAAATGTATGTCTAATACCTATTTTTAATATCATTTCATGCTTAAAAAGCATTGTATATACTCTATAAATTTCGTTGTAGCCAAATTAAATGGCTGATGTCTTTTCCAAACTAAAACACTATTAGCTATCAAAGCTGGATATAGTGGTATGCATTTTATTCTATTTTCATCTAAAAATGGCAATGAGCCTTTAATAATTAAAGCATTTCCCAATCCTTTTTCTACCATAATACTTGCATTTGTACTCATATTACTTGTAAATGAAATATTCAGTTTATCATAATACTTACCAAACCAATGTGCTAATTCATTTTTGGCTTTTGGTCTACGTGCTAATATTATTTGTCTTTTACTTAACTGTTCTGCAGTAACAAATTTTTGCTTAGCTAATTCATCATCAGCTCTCATTACAGCACCCCACACTTCTTTTGTCTGCAATCGAATATATTCATACTTTTCTATATTCACAGGCTCTAATAATAAACCAATATCTATTAATCCTTTATCAATTTTTTCTTTGATCTCATCTGCATTTGCTGTATATAAATCATAAATAATAAGAGGATGCTTCTTCTTAAAGCCAACTAATATATCTGCTAGTGTAGATACAGAACTTAATTCTCCACAGCCTAAGGAAATCACACCATCTAACATTTCATCTTGTTCATTTAATTCTTGTTCTGTCTTATCCACTAAAGAAATTATTTCTTCTGCCCTACGTCTTAATAACATTCCTTCATTTGTTAAACTTATCTTTCTAGTTCCACGATTAAATAATTTTACTCCAATATCTTCTTCTAATTGAGCTAATTGTCGACTCAATGTTGGCTGGGTAATATGTAATACATCCGCTGCTTTTGTTATATTTTCTTCCCTTACAACAGTTAAAAAATATTTTAATACTCTAAATTCCATAAAATTCACCTCACAATATAATTATATGATGAATTGTCAATCCAAGTGCGACACTTCTTTTAAAAATAAATTAAATGGATTATCCCAATTTAAACATTTTCTTGGTCTACTATTTAATAATATTAATTTTTTATTAAATCATCATTAGATATTTGTCCTAAATCTGTTTTCTTTGGATAATATTCTCTTAATAACCCATTTGAATTTTCGTTACTACCTCTTTGCCATGCTGCATAAGCATCTGCAAAATATACTTTTATATTTAATTTTTCTACTTCTTTGTAACATGCAAATTCTTTTCCTCTATCTGTTGTAAATGTTTTTAATGCCTTTTTTGGTAGTACTTTCACTAACTTTTTTATTGCTTTTAGCATTGATGATGCTGTTCTATCTTTTATTTTTATTGCCACATAAAATCTTGTTTTTCTTTCCACAAACGTTGCTAAACAAGCTTTAGCTTTTCCTCTACTAGATACTATGGTATCTAACTCCCAATGTCCAAAAGTTTTTCTACTTTTTACATCTTTTGGTCTAGTTGTGATACTATTTCCTATTAAGAATTTACCACGTGTTTCCTTTTTTCTACGTTTTCCTTTATGTCGTAAATTCTTAAGTGAAATACCTTTTAATTTACCAATATAAATCCAATTATAAATAGTTTTAAAAGAAAGTTTACCATTAAAAGTGCATTAGAAATCTGTTCTGGAGACCAGTTTTCATGTAATTTTTCAGAAATAAGATTAGAAAGAACATCATTGTATTTACTAGAGCAAGAAGAATTTTTACGACGTTCACGATATTTATTGTGAGCAGATTAAGAGATATATTCATTTTCAATTTTATTACGAGATAGTTCTCGAGCAATAGTAGAATGATGACGATGCAAAAATTTAGCAATAAAACGAGTAGAATAACCTAAAATAGAAAGAACCTCTATACGAATACGTTCAGATATGGTAAGATGATGATAGCTCATTATGAATTTTCCTTTCGTGTAGGTTTTGTGTGACAACTTTATTTTACACGAAAATTCATAATGAGTTTTTATTTTTCTAGGTGTCGCACTTCATTATACAATCCGTCATTAAATGAATTTTTATATAGTCTTAATACTATGTTGATAAGTATTAAGGCTATTTTTATGTTATTTAAGGTATGATATACATAATCTCAATTATCAATTAGGAGGACTATTGTGATTACATTTGAAGAAGTAGACAAGGCTTATAAAGAAAAGCTTGTACTACATAAGATTAATTTTACAATCAACGATGGAGAATTTGTGGTGTTAATAGGTTCATCTGGTTGTGGAAAGACTACTTTATTGAAAACTATAAATAAATTGGAGACTGTGGATAGAGGTTTAATAAAGATAGACAATGTTTCAATACGTCAGCAAAATACTTTAGAGCTTCGTAGACGTATTGGGTATGTTGTTCAAGATGCAGGATTATTTCCACATATGACGATTTATGATAATATTGCAACCGTGTTAAAAATAAATAATTATGATAGCAATAATATAGAAAATCGCATTGATGAATTATTAGAAATGGTAGATTTAGAACCAGATAATTATAAATATTTATATCCATATCAATTGTCTGGAGGTCAAAAGCAGCGTGTAGGCGTAGCTAGAGCTTTTGCTACTAATCCAGATATTATTTTAATGGATGAACCATTTAGTGCTTTAGACCCTGTAACGCGTAGTGATTTACAAGAGGCGGTAGTAAAGTTGCAAAAGCAATTTAAGAAGACTATTGTTTTTGTAACTCATGATATGGATGAAGCTATAAAATTAGCTGATAAAATATGCATTATTCAAAAAGCTTGGATTGTACAATATGATACTCCAGAAAATATTTTGAAAAATCCTGCCAATGAATATGTACAAAATTTTGTAGGTAAAAATAGATTGTGGTCTAATCCAGAATTTATCAAAGCTAGTGATATTATGTTGAAAAATCCATGCAAAATTTCTGTAGATAGAACAATTATTCAAGCATTGCAAGTAATGAATCATGCTCATGTTGATAGTGTGCTAGTTACAGAAGATAATAAATTTTTGGGAATTGTATGGCTAGCTGATTTACAGAATTTTGATTCATATAGTGGTTCTTTAAAAAATTTTATATCAGATGATTATCATGTAGTATATGAAAATACTTCATTAAAAGAAATTACTAATGCAGTAGATTATATTCATTTTGGAATTGTTCCAGTATTGGATTTAAAAAATGAATTAGTAGGCTATTTAACAAAAAGTAGGCTATTATCAGTGCTTAGTCGCCAATATCAAGATAGTGTAAGACAAAAGGACGGAATTTTAGCATGAATAGTTCATTACTAGCTTTATTTTTAGATAAATATCCAGATGTATGGCTTCGTTTTATGGAGCATATGAACATGACTACAATGGCAGTATTATTATCTATAGCCATTGGGGTACCATTAGGTATTTTGATAACTAGAAATAAAACTGCGTCAAATATAGTTATTGGAATAGCAAATTTAATGCAAAGTATACCATGTATTGCTTTGTTAGCATTTTCTGTACCATTTGTAGGTATTGGAGAAAAGCCTGCTATTATCATGGTAATAATTTATGCTTTATTGCCAATTATAAAAAATACTTATACAGGTATTAGCAGTATTGATCCTAAACTTAGAGAAACTGCAGAAGGGATAGGTTTATCTAGTTGGCAAAAATTAATTAAAGTAGAAATGCCACTTGCTATGCCTTTTATTATGGCAGGAATACGAATTAGTACGGTAGCAGCTGTGGGAACAATGACTATTGCTGCTTTTGCTGGAGCTGGCGGCTTAGGTTGGTTTATTAATATGGGGCTTATAGGTCTTAATATCAATATGGTTTTATTAGGAGCTATTCCAGCCTCAATTCTAGCTTTATTAATTGATTATATGTTAGCTAAAGCTGAAAATCTATTAGTGCCAGAAGGGTTAAAACCTGTAGGACAAATAAAAATGATAAATTAGAAAAACATACATTCCAAAAAGTAGTAGTAGCAGGACTATGTGCTTTATTGATGATAATGCCACTTGGTGTCAAGGGTTATGCTTATATAAAAGATGCTACTCAGAAAACAATTGTAGTAGGTACATCTAATTTTACAGAAGTATTTATTTTGGGATATATGTATGAAGATTTAATTGAACATTATACTGATTTTAAAGTAGAACGTCGTTTTAACTTAAATGGCGCAGATTTTTGCTTTAGCGCTTTGACAAATGGTGATATTGATACTTTTGTGGAGTATTCAGGTACAGCTTTGATGAATTTTTGTAAATTGCCAATGAATTCAAATTCAGAAGTAGTATATAATCAAGTATCAGAGACATTATTAAATAAACATAATGTAGTAACATCTAAACCATTAGGTTTTAATAATACTTATGTGTTAAGTGTTCGTCCGGATTTTGCTAAAGAACACAATCTAGAGAAAATGAGTGATTTATTAGCCATTTCTAATGATGTAATACTTGGTTGTACAGCTGAATTTTTACATCGTGAAGATTGTTTACCAGGATTAGAAGCAAAATTTGGTACAAAATTTAAAGATGTAAGAGCTTTAGATGCTACTATTCGTTATCAAGCAGTGACAAATGGAGAAGTCGATGTAATAGATGCATTTTCTACAGATGCTTTGCTGAAAAAAAATGAATTTACAAGGATTACCTGATGATATGGGATTTTTTCCACCATTTTATGCAGTGTCATTTACTAGAGGAGAACTATTAGAACAACATCCAGAATTAAAAGATGTATTTTCTAAATTAGATGGTCAAATATCTGATAAAGAAATGCGAAATATGAATTATGCTGTAGATGTAGAAGGTAGAGATGCTCATGAAGTAGCACATGAATTTTTAGTACAAAAAGGGTTACTCCCTAAATAAGATAATAATAGATAAAACCTAGGGCAAAATGCTCTGGGTTTTATTTGTCTATAAGAATAGATGTTTTAGAAAAAGATAAAAATATGCAATTAAAATTATGTTTAAAGTCATTATTTGATATGAAAGTATTGGGATATATTATATTCATTGCTATATTCTATAGGATTTAATATATTTATATTGCCTTGTGATTTATATAATGGTGGTTTTGGGGAATTTCTCAGATAATGATTGATAGAAAATATAATAGAAATTGATTGGGGTAAAGGTAATCATACAGGGATTATTTATTTTTTGCTCAATTTACCATTAGTATATATTTCTTTAAGGCGTTTTGGTGGAGATTTTATCATCAAACTATTTTTTGTGTAATATGTTATAGTGTATTATTGAGCATTGTGCCAGTACCAGAAAAAGTTTTTTGCCTGAAAATATCACTGCATGTATTGCAGGTGGAGTTCTTTGTGGTATAGGTGCTGGCATTACTTTATTATCAAAAGGTAGTGGTGGTGGTGAAGAAATATTAGGATTATTATTGATGCAAAAATACAAAAGTATGAGTGTAGGCAAAATATTTAATATTATAAATGTATTTACTACTTGCATGTATATCAATTGATGTATATTCAATTTTTTTGTAGTAGTAACAGCTTTTGTTATTAATAGAGTGCTTTTACAGAATATTATTATGACGATGCTAATTATTTCAAAAGAATAGTTTGAAAATTTAATTTTTAAGGTGTTTATCAAGGAGTAACTAAAATTAAGAGGATTAGGTGCATAGGGAAGTAAAAAAAAGGTTATAAAATTTTTAGTTAAAATAGGGATTTCTAATTGTTATAAAGAATATATATTAAATTATGTTTTTAAGGAGATATTCAAATGAAATTAGAAGAGTTAGTTAATAATAAATTGGATAAATTAAATCCGACAGATTTAATCGTATGGCGTTATATTTATGCACATAAAAAAGAATGTTGTTACATTTCTATTTATGATATAGCTGATAATTGTAATGTTTCACGAACAACAGTGCTTCGTTTTGCTAAGAAATTAGGTCTTGATGGTTTTAGTGATTTGAAAATGATGTTAAAAATGGAAATAAGTCAAGCAAGAGAAAAGCCATCAATGGATATTGCTCAAGCAACAGTAAATTTATGTAAACATGTAGGGGAAGAGATAGCAAAACAAGATTTCACAAGATTAAATAAATTATTACATAATGCTAAAAGAATATTTGTCTATGCTTCAGGTCATGTACAGAAAAATGTTGCTAGTGAAATTTTGCGTTTATTCGTAAATTGTAATGTTTTAGTTTATGAGATAAAAGGTCCAGATGAGTTTAAAACTGTTATAAGAAATGTAAGAAAAGATGATTATTTATTATTATTTCTTTAAGTTGGAGAGTCTAAAAATAGTTGTTAGAACTTG